>ERZ794936.271-NODE-271-length-28377-cov-34.424123_pt1 | contig 28377 bp, 15 predicted proteins | sample MGYA00511083_ERZ794936 | MGnify/ENA primary metagenome ERZ794936 (study PRJEB30137, sample SAMN04331409) | food metagenome | isolation source: Y2 must sample point D1 replicate A | place: Australia: South Australia | collected 2014 ... | reverse complement strand
CATTCACATTCACATTCACATTTTGCATACTTGATTTAGTCGCGTCCTCATTCATAAGATATTTATACCTAGTAACGTATTTAAATCACAAATTTTATAGAACTTTTAATTAAATTTATTGAAAAAAATGTCTACAAACATCGCTTTGTAGATTGGTAATTAATTAATTAGAGCTTGAATCTGGGGTAAAATAATTAAAAGAAAAAAAATACATCAAAAAGATGAAAAAAAAAAAAATTTTTTCAAAAAAGACAAAATAGGTTTTAAATAGTATTTAAATTATAGTAATATAAGAAAGTTATGGAAAAATCAACTCATCATCAAATGATCAGACTTTCCAAAACACATAAACTCTTTATTTCCCAGTTTAATCTTTTTTGTAGGTAGTGTGACATTTACCACAGTACAATCTGTCTTTGTGGTCAGCCAAGAAAACACCAGCACCACAGTGTTCACATTCTTTTCTCAATTTGGTAACTTTACCTTCAGAGTCAACTTTGAAGTAGGTTAAGATAGCCAACTTGACTTTTTTGTGTTTGTGCTTGATTTTTTTTGGGGTGGTGTAGACCTTCTTCTTTCTTTTTTTACCACCACCTCTCAATCTCAAAACCAAATGAAGAGTGGATTCTTTTTGAATGTTGTAGTCAGACAAAGTTCTACCATCTTCCAATTGTTTACCAGCAAAGATCAATCTTTGTTGGTCAGGTGGAATACCTTCTTTGTCTTGGATTTTGGCTTTGACATTGTCAATAGTGTCAGAAGATTCAACTTCCAAGGTAATGGTTTTACCTGTCAAAGTTTTAACGAAAATTTGCATCTTGTCAGCAGGTGTTGGGATTGCTTCTTTCAAGAAAACTTAGGTGGTTTTTGAGTTTTTTTTAGTAAAAAAAAATCGATCAGATGGGAGAGTGTATTAAAATACCATTTAAAACCAACATCCACCAAGCATCCACTTTATAAACCGTTAGTAGCATGAAGAGATGATGAAATGGTGAAAAATGTCAAACGAGAAGTTTATGAGATTCATGAAAATATGAGATTCATGAAAATACCAGAATATGTCAAACATTTTTACAATGAGCTTCAAAAATTACTGGTTTTGCCTATTTAGGAAGAAAACAAATGAGAGAAAACCTAGATAAAAAAAAAAGAAAAGTCACAGAAAAACTTCATTTAGTTGCAAAATTTCCCACCATATCAGCATTTGAATGTTTGGATGTTAGAGCTGCGCACCCACACACATCCGTGTCACACTTTCGCCCAAACAATAAAATGTTAACATTTTATTTTATTTTTTGTTTCAAAAACTTCGTGTGGTTGCAGGCGGGTAAAAAAACCAAAAAAACCAAAAAACCAAAAAACCAAATGGAATACATAAGAATTGAATCATCCAAATTTTACTCCCAATGCCAATGCTTTTCAAAGTTATTTGTTTAATCCAAAAGCAAGCACTTGATCAAAGCTTCCTCTGTTGTAAAATCTTCTGCTCCATCAAACTGTGGAAAGCCAACCAAAGTGCTCAAGATTTTGGAACCATCCAGCTGGCTGCTGTAACAAACACAAAACGGCAGCACTTTGAGTTTGAATTTTGATACTAGAAACGGACAATCGGCCACATTGATTTTGTAAAAAACGGTGTTGTACAGCTGGCTTGCAACATTTTGCATATGTTGTTCCAGTTCCATGCATTTGAGGAAATTCGGCTGGAAAAACATGATGCACGTTTTCCCCGTTTTGTTGTTCAACACTGCATGCATTAATTCGTTTTCATTGTGAATTTCGTTAACTTTCCCATATTTTCCGCTTGTCACATTTTGTTCTATTTTTTTCAAACTATCGTAAAATGCTTGCATTTTTGATTCTCTATATTGTTGTGTAAAAATGTCATCGGAGTCTTCATTCTCAAGTTCTTCTATCATGGCATCGATATCCTCTTCGCTGTCTTCAGCAAATGTCTCTTTTTTAGAATTTTGAATATCTAATTTGCTGTCACCATGACTACAACTTACAATACCGTTTTGCTCCTGAATTTTCTCGGTCTGATAAGCTTTGATTATTTTTTTTTCCATTCTTTTCAGCAGTTTCTTATGAGACTAAAAAATTGTGGTTTGTTTTTCAGTCACAATGGTGGTGTGTTTAGTGGGCTATCATTCTGAGCTTCAAACCTCTAAAACAACATTAGTTTTCAGACAAACAAAACATTATTATTCACATAACTTTTAGCTATTATTGGGCCCATCTATCTTTGCAAAGAATTTGATTTGTACGCAATAAAAATAAAAATGAAAAAACATATCATCTTGTCTTGTTTGCAAATGACCAAAGTAAACGATATTTTCGCGCACTGCTTTCGTGTGTGTGTTTCTGTCGCAGGTTTTGTATTTTGAATCAAAACAGAAAAAAAATCCCAAGAAAGACAGGTCGCTTTTTTTCCAGATTCCCCTTCTTTGCTCTCGCAAAATCAAACACGAAACTGATTTCAAATGCTTTTGTGTTCAACCAATCTTGCTAACAATTATTCGTAACAGATAAAACCAACCATTAACAAAAAGATCAAATTGCTCACAACCAAGAAGAAATTGTTTAATTTAGCTTCACTTCTTTCAGCACAACACAATGAACTCTTTGTACGAATTAGACCCCAAGTGGAAAAAGCTACTCCAGTTGGACAATTTCTTGGGTGGTCTCACCGTTCATGAATTTGTGCAAGGGTTGTGCCAAACACAAAATAACAATGGGACAGGGATGGGAGGCAGAAGGGCCGTTGCAAATGCTACATCAGGTACCAATGGGCACAACAACAACAACAACAACACCAGCAACAACAGCAACAACAGCAACAACAACAACAACAACAACAACAATGGTCTTGGGACCACCACTACAAGCGCCGCGTCAACTGGTGGTGCCATCAATGTCAATACAAAGTTGGATAACTTGGATCCAAAACCCTACATCAGAACGCTTGAATCCACTTTGAATGAGTTACAAAAATTGGAATTTGAATGCGGTCAAAAAACAAACACTTTAAAAAAACAGGTTACTCATAGCGAATTAGAACATTCTGAAAAAGTTTTAGAGATTGTGCCTGAGTTTCAAAATTTAACTGCAGATTTTAATGCACTAGACAATGGTTTGTCCAAAGTTAATCATGTCGTGTCACCGTTGGGCTCCAAATTGGAAAAAAATATAAGATCGAAAAACAGCTACATAGAATCGGTTTTGCTTATTCAATACTACCAAGAGTTTTACACTTTAAATAATCAAACATCACAAAATGGCGTACAATCCTCTTTGGCTAATGTTGATGGTGCTCAAACCGGGCTTAATGGACACACTGAAGACATTCATACCCAAAGTATTGACAAAATTCCACAAAATTTTCAGAAATTTGACCCAAATAACATACTGGATTGGAAACTAGGTGCTAAAATGGCCACAACTTTAAAAAATTTATTAATTCTAGCCCATAAATTAGAAACAGAGTCTTTACCGAAAACCGTTAAAACTACAAAAGCAATCGAGGAATTTGCAAAAAATTTAGAGTCTCAACTTTTGGAAAATTTCAACGAGTCTTACAGGGTTAGTGATTTCAAAAAATTAAATGAAATTGCATTGATTTTGAATTATTACAACGATGGACAAAACGTCATTCAAAGTTTTATAGCTCAGCATTCTTATTTGAAAGAGCAATTAAAGATGCATGAGCAAAACAAAAATGCTACTCTTATTGAGTTAGATGAAAAAACTGTGCAAAAAATCAATGATCCGGATGAACACACCAATTTTTATGAAAGCCAAATCTCACAATACCTTGAAGATCTTGCCACAGTCATTGCAAAAGAATCGACATTGGTCTATAAAGTTTTTGAAGACAAGACGCATCAGGTCATGCTTCTCTTTCTTCAAACCATTTTTCAAGAAATAATCGACCCCAAAGTTGATAACCTTTTGACTGTCTGTTTGTCATTATCCAATTTGGCCTACTGCAGAATGTTAAATACCCTTTATTCACTTTTCCAAGAATTTTTGAAAGAATTGCAAGAGTTCTTTATTGGTATTGACAAAGGGAAACTTGCTTCTATTAACACAATTCTAGACACCTGTTGCCAAGCTATATTCAACAAGTACATCCTTAACAGATCAAAATATTTTGACATTGAAAAAAGATCATTAGAAACAATTCTTTTTGCAAAAACTGCGACATTTAATTCTTTAAATGAAAACAAAATAAAACAAAAACTTTTAGAAAAAGATGTCACTAACAAAATGGCCAGTTTTTCAAATGGTGGAAATAATAACTTGAATGATTTTGTAAGCAGCTCAACGACCACAGGAACTTTGACCAATACAGCACAAAGGAAGTTCCAAAGCTTGAATACTTTTTTCAAAACACATTTGGATAGATCTGAAAAAACAACAACTGATGATAGCACTTTCAATAACGGGAATATTACGCAACGTGCAAACAGCTCCGCAAATAATGCCTCTGCAACTCCTGATCAAGCAAGAGAATTTTCCCTTTCCTTGGTGGACGCGATGCTAAAATGTTTTGTTGAATCTTTAGCAAGAATAATGGAGTTGATCCCTCAAAAATGTGGAGAATACAGTGTTGAAATTGTGGATTTGCTTCTTTCTGGTGTTGTTCCTCAATACATTGAAAGTGCTTTGGAAGTTGCATACTACGATTTGACAAAATCTAATTTTGCAACTAATGGCAATTTCACCATTTCGTGCTTTTCCATCATCTCAAAATGTAGTGAAATGCTGAATCTTTTATCTATTTCGATCAAAACCATTATCATTCCCATTCTTAACAACAGTCCCGCTTATAAGAAGCAGGTGATTGGAATGACAAATGGGAACTTTAAAAAAACAGAAGTCATGATCAATAATATTTTGGAAAAATTGGTAAACTTGTGCAAAATAAAAATAGCCGACTCTTTGTTGAAACAGAAAAAGAAAGATTACCTTTTGAAAGATACTGATATAATGGACCAAGAAGCAACACTGCCTGTTGTTGAGATCACCCATTTTTTGAGCAGTGTTTACAAAAACGCTGTTAGTTCAGGTTTTGATGGTGCGAACTTATCAACTTTTCTGTGCAAAGTAGGACATGACTTATACTTGCAGTTGCTTGACCATTACAGAAAATTTCCCGTCAACTCCTCAGGTGGAGTGGTTGTGACAAAGGACATCATTGCCTATCAGTCAATGATTGAAAAATGGGGGCTGAAAGAACCACGTCTACAAGACGATTTTGCTACACTAAGAGAGTTGGCAAATATTTTCGTTGTTCAACAAAACTTGGTTTCCTCGTTGATCAAAGAAGGACACTTAGTTGATGTGAGCCCATTCATTCTTGGAGAATACATAGCCAGAAGAGAAGACTATTTAAATAGCGGTGTTTTGACAAGGTTGAAAATCGGTTTGCGTTAAAAAGCTGACTCTCAATAACAAACATTATGTTAAGTTTATAATTTTTTTAAAAGTTACATGCAGATTTTAAGTAGCGTATTCTCAAGTTTTTTTTTCGTCCAAAAGTGTCAAACATGATTTTTTGAGATAGTTTATTGGTGTTCATTAAATTGTTAAAAAGAGTAGTACCAATAGAACAAAAATGAAATGCTCACAGACATTATCAAAGCGCTTACAAATAATGAAGAAGCTTTACTGGCTTCCTCTGTTTGCACTACCAATTCATCTAACACATCTTTGAAAAAATTAAAGATTTTTCCAATAAAGCCGTTTGTTGCTTTATCTTTAACTACCGATGAATGTGCAAATTGTGGAAGCAAACTTTCCTTCGTCTCAGCAGCAATTGCATGCTTGTTGCCCGAGTGCTTTTGACAAATTGTTTGCAACTTCTTGATCACTTTGTTGTTGAAGAACTTTGGACATGTCACCACCAATATTAAGTAAACAGCTGAAAAGACACCCAGTGTTATGTAGCAGATAATAGGCACGTAGGGGCTAGGTAGGTAGCAAACTTCCGTTTCATATGTTTTTTCGCCGGTAAGAGAGTTTGTTGGATTGTACAAAGATAACAAATGCACACCCGGTTTGGCTATCCCCATATTCATGGCACAAGATTTTGTGGTAATTTCTTTTGCTTCTTGAACAGTGTTCCCCACCGTGTACTGGTGCGTTATTTCACAATAATCGTGGTCATCACCTGAAAAAATCAGATCAGGCTCTATTTTTTCAAGCACTTCTCTGGATAGATCTTGGTCAATAACAGTTTGGTACTGATCCCCTTTCATCAAAGGAAAATCTTTTTTTGACTCTCTTTTGGGGCCACACGTTTGGATAGATGGATTTCTGTGTAAGGGAACATGTGTCAACATGATACGAGGGTGTGTTTTCAAGTGGTCGCGATCGACATTGTCTAAAAACTCGTGCACTTTGTCACTGAGATGTGGAAGTTTTGTATCTGACAATGAAATAGTGTCAACAATGTAAAAAGTATGGTTACCCAAATCGTATCTTGAGCAGGTTTCCCCAAAATATGTGTTAAATCTATTATAGCTTGATTCTATGACGGTGTCTCCAAAGCCAATGTCGTGATTTCCCGGAAGCGACATGATGTTCATTTTGTATTCCTTTTTCTCAAAAATTGAGTTAAATCTTTTGTACTCTTCCATCCACGTCTCATCGTCCCAATATCTTCCGCCATCAAACAGGTCCCCAAGAAATAAGTTGGCGTTTGGGCTCAAAATGTTTTGGATATATCTCCAGTTCTTTCTGTGATAGTTGTCAAGGATTTTTCTAGTCAAAAGATTAATTATTACAGGTCTTCCTGGGTAAGAGTGTGCATCCATTATTTGTGGGTCCCCAAAAAGTGCTGCTCTGTACGGCTGCGCGTTTTTGTCCCATGATTCCCATTTGTTCCAACTACAGCTTTTGATTGTGCTTTTAACATAGTTTCTTTCAAAATACTGAACAGAAAACAACCACAACAAAAACAACGAGATTAAATGTTTCCAAGGCAAACGCATTCGAGAACCTATGCCTAATCGACTGTACTTACCAAGTCTCATTGGTTTTGGCTTCAATGTTCTCCGAGCTCCATTCGTCAGTGGTAGCTCACTGTCGCTATCTTTTCCATGACCACCGCCCCGTTTAAACATAATGTCTTTTTTTACACTAAACTTCCACAGCCACTTTGTGTCCCACAAATTGTGTCTTAGTTCTCTAAGCTATCTTTTCTCAATGCAATTGGTTCAAAGAAAAAAAAAACAAGATTGATTGTTATTAGCCCAAGTGAATAATGTATCAATTATAATAATTCCTTAGCACATATCTTAATAGGTATATATTAGAAAACAAAAACCTAGCTTGAACGCTGTTTACTTAAAAATCCTATGCGGTTAATCAAGATCTCAAGGTGAACAAAAAAAAAAAAAAAAACCTATACCCAGGTCCGTTGCTAAAAGCCAGATATTCGGTATACCGAGCATGAATTTTGCATTGCTGTTTGATTGTTTTACATCCGACACTAAGCAAGGCAAGTGAAGTCCGATATGAACGTTTAAAAGCCATCACCGCCCAGATCAAAAAGACCATTGTGAAAAGACTGTGAGCCTTCTTCAAATAAGAAATGACGATAAGTGGAGCTCCAAATTAGAAACTCTTTTTGGTGACGGTCGAATAACGCAAACAAGGAGCTTTTTTTTTTGTTTATTGTGGTAGAATTCTCTCTTCTTATGACTGAAAATAGTGCACCAATTCAAAGCAACAATACCTCAAGGTCAGTCAATGTCGAGAGAAATGCCGTCAACGTTTTGGTCGTTAAAAAAAAAAAAAAAATCGATTCATTTCCAAAAAACTATGGCAGGAATGTAAAATCAAACAACAACAAAGTGGACACTAACAACGAAAGTCTTTCTTGTCTCATACCGAAATCTCAATCAGCATCGTTTAACGAAATTCAGCCAAGGCCGATTGTTCATGAGCGAGTGTTGAGAGGCTCTTTTCCACAAAAGGATAGCAATAAAGTTCCGGAACTTCAAATACATGGTGGTGAAGACAATACTGAAGAGGACAGTCAAGACGAGAAATTTGATTTTGATGAACACAAAATTGGTATCACCAATGAATCGAGCTTGGAATTTTTTCGAGGCAAACTGCCAATGTCATTTGCAAAAATTTCGTTTCCATTGACCTACATGCACAAGTTAAAAACATTGAAAAGTTTGAATATGGAGATGAAAAATACTGCTCTTGAAACGGTAACTGGGATTTCTGGGATTGATCCGTTAAATGACGCATTGTACGAGAATTTTCATAAGCACATGTGCAAAGAAGAAAAGAAGATGATTCAGATGGATAAAATCGAAGCCGCAAATTTAGCAGAACGGTATGAGACTTATTTGGATACTTTAAATCTCGTTACATGGAAACACTATTTACCAAAAATAACGAAGATAGAAAACCTTCAAGATAATAAAGAAATGGAAAGAAAGAAAAAACTCACTATCGAAACAATCACTAAATTACTATCCGATTACGACAGCTTAAAAACATTGATTAAAATAAGAAGTTTCAAACTGAAAAACCAAGACTCTTTAGCCCTGCCCAGAGGGCCGCTAAGCAAAAAAATTATAAATCCATATCAAAATCTCAAATCTCTTCCTTTTGTCAAGTGTCACACGCCCTCAGCACAAATGCGTGTGAATAAAAACATACCGACTGTTTACCAGAGGTTTGATCGAATGTTTATACTTGATTATGAGTCTTCTTCAGACGAAGAAGAGAGTAATTTGAAAACCTCGGGTGCAATAAAATCATACCGAAGAAAAAGAGTTTTTGAAAAATACAAGTACCCAACAATTATAATACGCTGTGAGGCCTTTGACATAGTCGCGCAACCTTTCCAGAATCCCAAGATTGTTAAAAAGAAAAACAAAAGCCAAAAATAGATGCTTGGTATACATATATATATATATATATATATGCGATAAACGGAACATGAAAATATTCGTATTCAGGAAGTAAAAGAGTTTCTAATGGTCCAAAATCTCTCAATAATATTTTCTTTTTGTAAGTTTGGATCAAAGTGGTAACAAACACTACTGAAATCAAATGATAACGGAGAAGCTGACAAAGAAACAGTGGTGTTTTTCAACTCTTTTTCCTCATTCGTTCCAACTATGAACAGTGTGTCTTCATTCAAAACATAGTTTTTGAACATGCAAGTTCTAAACTCAAGCAATATATTTTGTTCCATGATTGTGTTGAATTTTGTATCAACATCAAACTCTTTTGGATCACAATCCTCGAAATTTTCAATTTGCTCGTCCAGCTTTTGGATATAGACATCAATCATTTTCATTAGCTTGTACAGAGAGTATCTGTCTTCATACTGTGCTTTGAGCAAATTGTAACACAAAAACAAGCATCCGTAGTAGCTGGGTTCTGCCTTGTCTTCGCGGTTTTCGAAACACAGTTGAAAGCATTTCGTAATGCAGGTGGCAATTCTTGCTTTGTTCGACTTCGTGGTCCCCACAATAGTTTGCACCTTGTTCAAAAAGTTTTCGTCAACAGGAACCTGAAGTAATTTATTGTATTGAATGGCACACATCAGTCCTGAAACTAACCCGCTAAAAATCATCGCTTCAAAATTATTCAATACATCCATAATCATTTTTTCAGCCAGCTTGCGACATACGGTCGATTGGTTGATGAGAAGTGCAATAAGGCAATGGATGTAATGAGACGGGTTTGCATACCTATATGAATCAACCATGCTGAGGAACTTGATTGCGCTTGTGCTTACAGCTGGATCTTTGCACAAGCACAGTTTAAGAACTTGATTTAAGTACCTGGTGACTAAAGCAGAGCAAATCCCATCATTGAACTTTTCGTGTTTCTCACTAGATCCTGAGCTTTTTCGTTTGAAGCTCAAATCAGATGATACCGTTCCATTCACTCCGGCTTTCTTTAAAATTTTCTGTTCTTCCCTCGTGAAAAATGAGTAAAATGAATTTAAGATTATTGTTTTAATTTGATTATTATCACTTTCAAAAACATGATCAAAAACTGATAGCACATGAGAGGAGTTAAAAAGTTTAGGACGACTAGAGCAAAGATTCGCCAAATTTTTTATTGCTAAAGCTCTTACTGAGTTATCCACCTTTTGTTTGGTAAACATTAGCAAACATTTGGTGACATACTCATATACTTTCTCGTTTGGTTTCAACTGATCGCTATGTTCTCCATTGTCATTCGCAATCTCACAATACCTGGCAAAACCAGTTGACATGTGCAAGAGTCTTTGCAGTTTTCCATCGCATACTACTTTTGCAGGATTTTTTGCCACAATTTTGATGTAATGGCTCAAATGCTTCAAACACGAAAAACACGCTTTGATAACTCTTTGAGAATCACGTTTTTCTTTTGTTATTAGCCATGCCAACTGAATCGCTTCTTCCATTTCTCTATTTGACAGTTTGGGTAAACTCTTCAATATAAAAGTCTCCATTTCGAGCAAAAACTTTGGTCTTAGAGAAACTGAGCTTTTGATCAAAGTTAGATTGAATATCTTGAATATGCTCAATCTAGTGTTTGAATCGTTCGTAGTTGTTAAAAAAGGATACAATGTTGAAAGTTGCTCTCTGGTGATGAAAGAACCCTCTGAGGATGCAACTACGCAAAGCAAACCTAACAATTTTTTCAATTCATTTTCTTTTGTTTCTAATATGCGTTCGTCGTTTTGCTGAAGTGCAAGGATTTCCGCAATGGTTACTTTAGTTAGCACTTTCACCGAACCTTGCAGCGCAGTATACTGATCTGCAGCAAAAAGGCGTTCGTTTAAAACAGAAAAGTTGAAGAACAGATAAAACATCTCGTTGCATTTGTCTGAGCTAGTAATGATTGCTGATATTATTTTGATAATATCAGAACAATAGCTTTCTTGTTTGTCCGGCTTGTTGTTTAAAATCCCTATCTTGAAAAACAGTTCATTTTGCAAAAAAGATTTCGCACTGTCAATTATAGCGTCTTCTTCGTCTTCAATTTTTTTCAGGATATATGATAAAACGTAAGCTTTGACCGTTAAACTATCAGAAGTTTCATAAATCCGTTTGTTTAGTTTCAGTACATGTTTCCGAACTGCAACACTATCGTCGTTGTAATTAATGTTGACCTCTTTGTAAAACTGCTCAATTTTGGGGCTTTGTTCAATGATGTCCAAAATACTATCTTTAACAGACGAAGAAGAATCTTTCAATTTTTTGGCAATAGTTTCTTGGATCATTGGTACGTCTATCATGGATATATCTTTTGCAATTAGGGCTGAAAAGCATTTGACAGCCCCAGACCTTAGTCTGATTTTATTACTATCAATAAGCGATAATACCAACTTCAAATAAGGCTCGTATAACGTCAACAAGCTGCAAGATTGAGTGATGGCAGTGTAGCATGATTCAATCTCACTTTCTGCATGCTTTGAATTGTTCGTTGAAAAATCTCTATAGTTAGCGACATCCAAAATGTATTTTGTAAGTTTTTCATGCCAAGACACTCCATCATTTTTTAGCTTTCTTAAATTGAGAAGAAGATTCAGCTCAACACCCCACAAGTAAAAACTAGAATTTTCGTTGTCGTTGTGAAGCAAGTGGTTCCTAACTTTATTAAAATTGGTCATAACATTTTCGATTCTTTCGGGATAGTTGCATAGAGCAGCTACGGAAAAGTCTTTTGAAAGCCCAACGTTCTTTTCAGTTTTTTTGATGTTTAGCATAGCCGACCCAATGTGGCTAAGCTGGGCTAAAACTAATGCCTCAATTTGCACATTTGATTGAGAAGTGGGGCTAAAAACAAAGAGTAGTTTTTTAGTCAGGGCTGTCAACAATTGCTCTGCAGCACACCATTCGGGTTTGACAAGACATTGAATTAGGTCGTTGCAGAAAATATCAAAAGAATTTTTCAAGTCGGCATAATTTTCAAATACTTTTTTCAGTACACCTTCTGTAATTTGCTCGCACCAACTTGATAGATCCAAGCTCCTGTTTTGAATGTTGGATATGATTTCATCCACCAATTCTTCATCGTTTTTGGAGTTATTGAACTGGGCAACTGTGATTTTAGTGGATTGAAAAAGGCTCAAAACATTGTAGGTGAAATACGACATGTAAAACGGGTTTGACTTGCCAACTTTAAAAAGCTTTTTGGTGGATCTGCTAGAAGGCACTTTTTCAAAAGAGGGCAAAAAAAGATCAATGATAAAATCGCGTTGAGTTGAGTAATTTTGGAAAATGTAAACGTAAATTTGAGTTGTTTTGGTTTTGATATCATCCCAACAAGCTTGAAACTTATTTTCCGAGTTGAACTTGAAAAAATCATTTCCGTTAATAATTATATCTATGAACGAGTAAAGAATCTTTGCGACTAAAGATTCATCAATGGGCATCCCTTTGGTCAAACTGTGCAAAAATAACGAGACAGTAGACTGGAGAATTGTCAATGTTGCAAAATCAACCTCATAATCTATATTTTCAAAAACTTCCTGCATCATCATAGATAAGAAGGAAAGTGACTTGTCAAGGTAATGAGGTGAAACTACCCGTTTTTGGTCTTTGATCAAGCCTGAACTTAATATAATAAGAATGATGTTTATTGATTTAAGTTTGACTCCAAGCTGTAGAAGTGGAGTTACCGGACTAGACTCAATATTGGCCAAACACACATTAAGTAAAAGCTGTAAATTTTCCAAGGATAGCACTAACCTGCTCTCTTGAGTTTCTTGAAAAAATGTGCTTTTGTTCATTTTAAAATTCAGTGCGTTCTGAACTCTCATTTGGATAACGTCTATAAAAGCCGGAGTTGTCAAGTAAGCTGTTTCATTCGCATTTTGGTCCAGAACCTTTATCCACGAGTCGCTGTCTTCGTATTTGAACTGTTTGATTATATCAAGAGTTTCGCTCAAAGCCGTAAAGTTGTTTGATATTTTGGTATCTCTGCTTTCCAATGGCAAAATTTCTAAACCACTTGAGTCACTATGTAATGACTTTACAGTTATTTTCACCTTTTTCAAAGTACTCACCGGATCATCATTTTCTTTTTCATCCTTCAAATAATGTTTTCTTGAGGATTCAAATTTCTCTGGTGTTGATTCTTTAATCGTTTTCCCTGTTGCAATATCATCGTTAGCAACCAAATTAAAAATGCAATCTTTTGCAACTTTTGATAGACCCTCAAATAAACTAGTGTCCAGGTTTTGATCGGAACTTTCATTTTGAGCGGTTTGTAGGTTTGAATGCAAGTTTTGAAACACAAAATGTTCTTCTTTGAAGTCATCCAGCATATCACAAAGCTGGCCACTTATACTGTCATCTGTCAAACTGTTTATTTCAACTGTAGAAGTTTCTTCCTTGCTTTTGTAGGAGTCTTGAATTGAGGAATAAAAAGGCAAATCTTTGTTGTTCCACAGTCCTTTAAGAGATATTTTGGACGCTGAATTTGTATTGGGATTGATCAATTCCACTAGTTCACTTTTTGGTATGAGCATATTAAGGGGCTGGCAACCTAGACTGTCAACCAATCGATTAGGAAGGTTGGATCCTTGGCCAGGAAAAGCTTTTTCCATGTTAGGGACTCGCTGGTCTTCTTGCTGCTGCGAGGAGGATGAAATCTCTTGAACCATTGTCAGGTTAAATATAAAAAGGCTTTAACTTTTGGGCTTCTTTTGTTGGTTTTTTGATATTTTTTATTCATTGAATCAACAACCGCTTCTCATTGTATAAGTGAAGAATACGCTTCTTTTTTTTTTAGCGCCCAACAGGAGGCCTTTTCCCACACACATAACTCACATTAACAAGCAAAAGCTCAAGATGAAGAGCGAAAAAAATAAAACCTGAAATCCATCCTGGTTAATGTTTACGCGTCAGGAAAAAAACCAAAATTATTTTTTTTTTTAGGGCACTTTGAAAGAGAAGCATACGAGCATGACTGATATTGGCAAGAAAATTCCAAAAACATATACAACCAAGAACACCAAGTTCAGACCAAACCTTGATTTGCTTACATAACATACAAGTTTTTTTTGCCAAAATCTAAAATAAAACACCAATCGAACTTCCCATACACTTTGACTTTGACGATGGCATGGAAAAGACTGCTCAATATAGTTACTAAAGAAAAACACTACCTCATAGTGAACAAACCACCCGGGATGGTGTGCCAGCCCAATGAAAAAATAATCGAGTCCAAGCAACAGGAGCCTATCTCTTCAAAATTTGATCCTAAAAAAAAGTTATTTTTTTTTGATGTGCTCAAGAGAGAAGCGGAAATTTTCAAAGAGGCTAGTGCAGTAGAGATTGAGGACTGGAAACCGATCCATAGAATCGATGCTTGTGTGACTGGTGGCGTGTTGGTAACCAAGACTTTATCAGCAGCACAAATGTTTTCACGGAATTTGAAAAAAAGAGGCGGAAAAGGGTGGCCATTCAAAAGAAGGTATCTTGGAATATTAAGCGAAGAAATAGCTGATGTGTCAAAAAGAGAAAACGGGATTATTTATATTATGGATAAAACTGAAAAAGCAGCGTTGACAAAATACAAAAGAGTGCAAGACAATTTATATGCTTTTGAGTTGGAAACTGGGAGAAAGCATCAAATAAGGACGGGCTGCAGTTTTGGGTTGAGGACACCGCTTGTTGGGGATTTTAAATACAGCACCACACAAAAGTATTTCAAAGGTTTAGAGTATGGACACAATGTCATAGCCTTACACTCTGCCTGCGTGAAAACCAAAATTGGTGGTCAAGAAGAGAAATTACATTTTATTCCTGTTCCAAAGGAAGTCATACCGTTGTGGATTCCATATGTCAACAAAGATGGAGAATTTCACAAAGAGATATTAGATAAACTGCAAGAAGACTTTGGTGAGAGCAACCACAAAAAAATCAGTTTAAAGAGGCTAGAAGACAGTCTATAGAGTTCATGGCAATGTTATGCAAATATCGATCATTTGTGAGGTATTTCCTAACCAGCTTTTCAATATCCTTTCCGGTTGTTCCTAATAAAATATTCATGTGGTACTTTTTGGACACATCACCCAGCATTTTCTGGCAGTCTACAATCAGGTCTTCAACTTCAACGTCGATCGCATTTGGTTTGATGATGTCACAATCATTTGGAAACAAAAAGTGGCGTGTTTTGAGCAGCATTATTGTGGGATCTTGAAATTTCTGAATTATAGTATTTGCCATTTTTTTGTAAAAAATTTTATCCAGACTAGTATATTCCACAGTTATGTACTGCAGCCATTTCAAAAAGCCGTACACCAAAGGCTTTCTTTCATCTAGTTTAAGTAAGTTATTTGCCGTGAAATTGAACGCGTATCTATATAGCACAGACTGCTTTATGCTCAAAACCTCAGACAAGTCTACCAGATCAGGCCCCTGTGCATCAGCTGTCGCTGAGAAACTTCTAAAATTCTCATCTGCAAGATCTATAGGATCTCTACTGAAATCAGAAATATCCTTGGTTGCTGCTGTTGCTGTCGTTGTTGTTGTTGTTTTTGTTGTGGTTTCAACTTCTTGAGCACCCGTCTTGACAGATGATTTCACCAAAAATTCATCACCTTGTTCCGTAGTTGGTTTTTGATATTTGGAAAATAGGGAATGTTTTTTCATTTGTGGTTTGATTGCTGATTTAATGGTTTTTTTTTTGTGATTGTCTTTTTTCTTTGTTGCGGTCATCAAGATCATTGGCAGCAAAACTTGTGGTTCACATATATTTTTAAGTACTTTTCCAAACAAAAAATCTTGTAACAATGATTTCACAAAAGCCTTTTCTAGTGGTGATTTAATTTGTTTAGTATAAACTTTTACAAATTTCAAAGTGTATTCGTAATCAGGGTCATTTGCCTGCATCAACATTGTATTTTCTACAATAAAAGGGATATCATCGAGTAAAAACTTCATGAAATCCAATTTGCAAAAATTTTTTGTGAAAAAAAACTCGTATATCTGTGAAATATATCTTTTATCAAGATATTCCAAGAAATCGTTATTCAAAGACTGAATTTTGTCCACATACCAGTTCAAGACAAAATTTTTGATGAAAAGCGCAACCAAAGAGTAAAATGAGAGTTTGCAAAGCATCACTGGATCATCAGGATCCGTGTAAATGTCTATCAAAAAATGTGGCAAAACAGATTGTACGAGACTTAGGAGATATTGTGGCGAGTCCTTGGGATATTGGGCCCAGTGTTCCAGTTGCGGTGTAGGTTCAATATCTTGGTTAGACTCCAGTATTGGATGTTTTGCTTCAGAACCCATTGATGAGGTGGGTTTTGGTGGGTCTGGGATGCCATTAAACAAGCTTTTGGAGTTGCTAAACAACATGGCGGATGCATTTGTTGTCTTTTCATGCTTAATATTCAGTCCTTTAGCTGTTATATTGCTTGTTGTTGCTGTAACATTTTTGCGAGTTGACTGGTTGTTCAATAAGGGTGATAGAGATCTTTGAGCATCTGTTCCACTTGACGTTCTTGTAAGATTGGGTTTTGTAAAATTGATGTTTTCCATTTATCCACTATGTGTTCATGAGTATCTATATTTGTGTAAGTGATATTCCAAATGTTGCGGTTAGGCTTTCAAGTATAATTGGCCATGTTTATATGGGTTTCTTATCTAGCTGGAAATTCGTTTCATTTTTTACTTGTTTATACTTTTTACATCTCTCTCTCTCTCTCTCTCTGCTGTTTTATTATTATCCTTCGCTTTTTGTGTTTTTGTGTTTTTCGCCTGTGACCCATGTCAAAATAAGCTCTTTCTTAAACGACACGCGAATCCACGTCGTTTCTAATGGCCAACTTGCTCAACAAGTTTCAAAGAAAAGTTGCTTATCGGATAAATTAATCATAAATCAATAAATAGTGTAGTAAATAAATAAATATATAAATAAATATATATATATGTGCGTGTGTATTATAAATATAAAAAGTAAATCATTTTTACTCATAATACGTAGCTGTAACATTTGCACTTATGTAGAAAAAAAGAAGAAAGGCAAACTCAAAAAAGAAACTCAAATGCTCAATGTTCAAATCAATTAAACCCAAGACAAACGGTTTGATCCTTCTTTTCTCATTTCTTTTCCTCTTTTATTTCTGAGTCTTGGCCTGGTGTGCCCCATAATTTTTTAACAACACCAATCAACCCATTTTCTTTGGTTTCCAATTCATAAATACCATATACAGAAACCAAAGATCCTAAAGACAACAAATACATGGCATAGTTGTGGTTTTTCCCGTAGACCCTTGCTGGAATATAATCGATAATACAACTTTGGAAGCCAACCCATACATGGGCCAATAGTATACCTGATAGTAAAGTGTCAGCAACACCGGAAATGTCGCCTCCGGAAGCCAAAGATGCCCCGCACAATGGAACCAATCCAATAGACAAGATTTTTTCAAAATCCCAGTGGATACCCCCGTGCATTTTGTCGCTCTTTGGAGGAGTCAAATTGGAGTTGACGTCACCTTTAACACCACCCGCGTTTTGTGGAAGAGTGCTCAAAAATGGGATGGTCAACTTGTTGACGGCAGATTTATGGAATAGTTGTTGGTGTTGGTGTTGTTTGGCAACCAATCCTACTTGTCTTCTAATCAAATTTCTTGCAAACATCTCGTAAAAACCTATAATGTGCTTCTGCGTACCAAATCTGTTCAAACGTTTTAGCTTGGTCTTTTATGTTCCTTTTTTTTTTTTTTTTCTCCTGTTTTCCAGATAAAGAGCAATGCGATACTAAGGAGATGTATTTATAAGTATATGATTGTGTGCAAGAAGTGCATTACTAACGATCTATATCGTGTTCAAATCAACTGGTTAGCGTTCAGAATATGAAATTTTCTCCAAAGTATCTAAAAAACCACACCATTATGGTCTATAAAACCAAATCAAAAGCTTAAGTAAATTCTGAAAACAATAAGCTGCATCAGTCTAAAAAAAAATAAAAAATAAAAAATGAAAAAAAAAAAACACCATACATATAATAAAGGCAAGAAAGATATAGAAAAATCCATTTCCTTATTTTATTTTCTGGCATAAAACTAACTTTCAGTACCATTCTAATTATTTATCGGGGCCGATTCTTTCCGATTGGATGATTGTAAGATTTAATTTGGCAAGTACGAAAAAAAAAAAAAAAAAAAAAAAAAGTTGTAAAGTGTCTGTGTGGCGGGGTAACCATGCTGTCTGACCTTATTGCGACAACAACATTTGAAGCGGGTAACTATTGGGAAATTTTGCAAAGAAAGGACACAAAAGCTTCTATTACCATGGCAAAGTATAGACCTCATGACTAATCATTATACAAGTTATTATTGATGTAATCTGGATATAAAATGGGATATGCTTATATGTTATGATATATATTTTTGAAAGTTGAAGATGTTAATGGGGAAAAAACGACTCCAAATAGAAACAAAACAATAAAAAAAAATAAAAACCCCGCTCACTTTCTACTAAACTTTAACGATGTTGAGAACTTTACAACAAGCAAGTACAAGGCTTAATAACAGAACGCCACGTTTTCTGAATAAACTATCTCGTGCCTCCAGTTGCAACGCAAGACCAGTTTCAACAGTTAGCTTTACACAAACCTCAGTGTTACCAAACGGAATCACTGTTGCGTCTGAACATTTGCCAAATACATCCTCTGCCACTGTTGGTGTTTTTGTTGATGCAGGATCTCGTGCTGAAAACGTTGTTAATAATGGAACTGCTCATTTTTTAGAGCATTTGACATTTAAAGGAACTGCTCGTAGAAGTCAAGAAAAAATTGAATTGGATATTGAAAATATCGGAAGTCATTTAAATGCTTATACTTCAAGAGAAAATACAGTTTATTATGCTAAAACATTAAAAGAAGATATTTCTACATCAATGGACATTTTAAGTGATATTTTAACAAAATCTGTTTTAGATCCTAAAGCCATTGAAAGAGAAAGAGATGTTATTATAAGAGAAAGCGAAGAAGTTGATAAAATGTATGATGAAGTTGTATTTGATCATTTACACGAAATTGTTTTTAAAGATCAACCTTTAGGTAGAACAATTTTAGGACCTATTCCAAATATCAAAAAAATTACAAGAAAAGATTTATCTGATTATATTCAAACAAATTATAAAGGGGATAGAATGGTTTTGGTTGGTACAGGAGCAATCAATCATGAAGATTTGGTGAAATATGGAGAAAAATATTTTGGACATTTACCAAAATCTTCAAAAGTTGTTCCCCTGGGATCTCCAAGAGGTCCATTGCCTGTTTTCAATTCTGCAGAAAAAAAATTACAAGATTCTACAATCCCAACAACTCACATTGCAATTGCAATGGAAGGTTGCTCGTGGTCTTCCCCAGACTATTTCACAGGACTTTGTACTCAAGCCATCATTGGGAACTGGGATAAAGCAATGGGTTCAGGAACAAACTCTCCGTCACCACTAGCTGTTGCAGCCTCTACAAAACAAGGAACAGATGGGCTGGCCAATTCATACATGTCTTATTCAACCTCTTATTGTGATACAGGATTATGGGGGTCGTATATCGTTTTGGATTCACAATTACATGATCCTAAAAAAATTATTGATGAAATTTTGAACGAGTGGAAAAGAATCAAATTGGGCCATATAAATAAGGACGAATTTGAAAGAGCAAAAGCACAATTGAAAGCATCTTTATTGCTATCCTTGGATGGTTCAACACCTATTTTGGAAGATATTGGAAGACAAATAGTCACCACAGGTAAAAGATTGACACCGGAAGAAGTTTTCAATCAAGTTGATAAAATAGGAATAGCTGACATTGTTAAATGGGCTAATGCTACATTGAATGAAAATAAACCTATTTCTATTTGTTCGATGGGTAATACGGAAAAAGTCCCATCATTAGAGCACTTGAAAGAAGGTTTGAAACTTTGATTAGTAAAAACCAAAACAGTTTGATTTCGATCAAATATCTAAACCATCTGTAAATATATTTCATTTCTATGATATAAAAACCCTCTGACATTTTTTGCTAGCTTTATTGAATATTTATCGATAATGATTTATTCTCTTTGCTTCAAGCTCAACCAGTGAATGGCTCGTACCTCAACACTTTAGAAATAAAAAGAACCAAGAAAGAAAGAAAAAAAAAAAAAAAAAAAAAAAAAAAAAAAAAAAGGACCTCTATACAAACAAGTTCTCTTTAGCCTAAGTCCAAGATTTTTATACGCTAAACAATCTCCCTTTAGAGACGTTAAAGATTATTACAATGTTCAAATTAAAAATTATTAACCTATACCCTACGATTCGATGATATTCTTGCTATTCGAACTATTTCCAAACACGTCTTCCTCTTCCCCTTCTTCCCCTTCAACTTCTTCTGCACCAGTACCAGCTCGATGTATTTTGGTTCCTTTTCTAGACACTCCACTTCCCTCATCATCTGCGATTTCTTGAAAAATGGTTTCCTTTGGCATTCTTTTCATCAACTCTGGATTTGTACCAAACAATGGACCAATATTGCTAATCCATTTTTTACGCTTATCAATAAGGCCTCTCAGACTTTGATTAGCAGCTTGTTGATGGGCAGCTTGAATAGCTGCTTGAGAAGTAGAGTTCAAATGATCACCATTAGAAGTGCCCGCAACCCCATCAATTGAAGGGCTGCTTGCATTAGAAGTGAAAACTGGTGCATGCTTCTTTTTTTTGCTTTTAGGTGCTCTAACTCTTTTCACATATACTTGATCAACTTGTTTGTCCAAATCATCCAAAATATGCTGATACTCCTGCCAGGCCAAGTGTTTTTCTATAATCGGTTTCAAAACCTGCTTTCTTTCATAATTTTTCTTTTGAACAACTCTTAATTTATCCTGTAGTTGCCTCAACTCTGCTGATATTTCATCATCTTCTCTTCCGTAAACCCAATCAAACTCTTGTCCTTCTTCTTCATCGTTCATGTATATCCCTACGTAGCGAAGTTCCTGCTTCAACTTTTCCTCAAAAGATAAATATTCCAACTTTTGGTTGACTTCCATATTATCTAACTTCCACTCAAACGGAATGGTGGCTTGTTTGACCAAATCGTTTTCTTCAAAGGGTGTTGTGGCTGTTGAGGAAATGGCCGATTGTTCCTCTTGCTTAATTGCGGATTCTTCATCATTGGCTTCTGCTCTTTCAATGATCTCGCCTTCTTCTTCTTTCAAAATCGCTGATACAAGTCTTGATGCGAGCGGACCACAAGATATGCGATTATCTATGTCCAAAATATTGTCGTTTAATAGACTACTAGACCCCTTTGGTAATATGGAGGTTGGAGCAGGTATGGAAGGCAAAGTTATGTTAGCAATGTTTTTGTTGTTGTCTTCTTTCAACCAAACATCGCTATATAGAGGACCAAGCTTGGGAATAAGAAACGGAGTGACTTCTGGGTCATACACCTCACTATTTTGTTCAATGATTTTCGTGTCTTTTTTTTCTATTTCGTTATTGGTCTTAGTTGTTGCAGTGATGGCGTGCTTGTTACTTTTCTTTAGTATTGATGCTGGGATAACGTGCTTTTCTTTCAAAAAATCCTGGTCCTTTTCAGTAAAAGATCTGAAAAATGGATCAACGTAGGACAACCAAGTGGTGAATTGAATTTGATTGGTTGGCTTCGGATTTGACAAATCTAAGTCTGGCATTCTTCCAGGTAGCAGCTCGGTTAAATCTTGTGTAGGATAGCTGGCCACTGCGTATTTCTGTTTGAAATAATCTTCTCCCGTGGCCTCCAATCCTCTTTTTTCGTCAAATAATCCAAGTAATGCCGCTGCTTTGGGAAGCGTTTGAGAAAGCACAAATTCGGACTTTGGGTTTTTAACCTGTGGGTCATTTTCCATTTTGTCCTTGTCTATAATAAACTTTCTTCTTTTGCTTATTGGTATTTCGTCCTCGTCGTCTTCTTCCTCTTCCTCTACGACATTAGAAGTGTTTGAGTGTCCATTTTCTAAAGCTGTTCGGTCATCTATCGGCATGAAGTCGTCTTTACTCCCACTCGTTAGACTAGCTTTCCTGTTTTCAGACGCTGCTAGGTATTTTTCACTTGCTGTCCTTTTTTTGCTTTCTGTACGAGCTTTTTCGTCTTGGACATTATTCAAATCTCCATTTACTGTGCTTTGATTGCTATCGACGGTTGACACTGATGCTGTTGATTCTGCAAGCCAAGCGGCGCTCTCATCTTTAGTAGCAACTGGAAAATTATCTTTCGTATTGCTCAAAGAGAACTCTAGTGAATGTTTCTCGTTCTGAGCAGCGGACGACGTTACCGGAGGTTGCGGAGCAAGTGAATCATCCAAAGACTCAACCAAGTCGCTTATAAGATGTCTGAACTGATAAAGTTTCTTTAAGTCTTTTGGAATGTTCCTCACACCCTCTCCATTAAGCATACCCATATCCTGGTCAAATGATAAGTTCAATGTCTTAAGCATACTGGCTAATATGCCTTGAGGTTCTAAGTTTCCACTCACTGAATCTGCATCTGAAGTGCCGTTTGATGTCATGGTCACTCAAGCGTGAATTTTATTGTTTTAATAATATAATTATGGTGAGTTGGTGCTAGCTTCAGTCCGTTGGTAAAGGTTCTTCAGGTCTTTTTGTGAGGCGTTTCTTGTCTTGTTTTGGCGCTGATCAACAAGGATGTTTTACTTCAAGGGTTAATTTCCCGAAAGAAGCCATTGTTGTGAAAAAAAAAAAAAAAAAAAAAAATCAAAATCAAAAAAACATGCGAACAAAATCAGAAAAAAACCGTTGACTTAGTCGTGTGAGATGATTATTTTTTTCTTGATAGAAACAAAGAAGCGGGAAAAAAAAAAAATTCCTCTTCAGTTTTTCACCAACAGTTTAAGATGAAGCTCGTCCAAACGAAAGTAGAGTTTTGGATTACATCTAGATATTTACAAGGAGACCGGACATAGCAAAAACAACCCCTACCAATTACCACACTGGACAATGTTTAGATTGGCAACGAGACAAAAGAGATTTTTGCATTCCACATCTGGTTTATTCAACGCGGCCGGAACACCAACCAAGGCGGATGTTTTCAATCCGAAAACCTGGAAAGGCTTGCCTGCTCCACAAGTTTTAGATTTATATTATGCCAGACATCAGGAACTGGGGAGAAACTATAAACCAAACAATGATGAGCTTAGTGCCTTGATGGGCATTGCTTCGGATATCGGTATGGATGCAAAAGATTTAAAAACTTTGTATGATGCAAATGAGTTTTTCTACATTCCCCACACTGGGAAAAACGAAGTCACTGAATTGCCATCGTTAGCTCAAGACCTTGTTCAAGAACACAGAGAGCAAAGATTTTATAACAGATTAGCAGCACATGATTTGCCACAGTTGGTTCAGTTCAGAAAACCATATCAAAGACCTGATTTGAAAACTCATCCGATCACTTATAAATACACACAATACGTGGGAGAAGAACATCCTAATAGCAAAAAAGTTGTTTTGAAATGTAATGTTGCTGACTTACCCAACATGTCTGAACAAGAACTGCATGCATTGAAATTGTTAGCGACAACAAGATACGACTACCAAACAGATGTTTTAAAATTCTCTAGTGACAGATTTCCTGAGCCTAGACAAAATGCCAAATATCTATCAGATGTCTTGAACAAATTGATACTTGAAGCGAAGGCGAATGCCAAAGAATTTAAAGATGTTCCTTTAGACAAAAGACATATCAATGCAAGAACTATGAGAAAGAAGACCAAGGGCAAAATCAATGAATTTCCAAAAGAATGGGAACGTCCGCAAGATGCTCCAAAGGAACCATTTGACGCGGCTAGACTTATTTTGAAGTCTAAAAACTTGTGAATTGAAAAAAACTTAAAGAATAAGAACATGTACATATATACATATATATTATAGTAAGTATTTGCAATGAATACGTGGACAAAACTTTTATTCCGTATACTATATTATAAAGGCAAACAGAAAGAGGAAAAGTTATATGGTACAAAAATATTAATGGTAAAACAGCTGGTTTACATTGGAAATAGGAAAACCAAACTACCGAAAAAAAAAAGTTTAAGCTTAGCTAAAAAGATTTTACAACGTGTGACAATGGGACGACCATGGTAATACAAAAAATGAAAAAGTTTTGGCAAATTTTTTCGATTTTTGAATAAAAATCATTCATTTGATGCGTTTTTCTTATCTTTCTTAGATTTCTTTTTCTTCTTTTTCTTTTCTGGTTCTGATGCACGGGTTCTTTTGGAACCTGCGGAAGCTCCAGCATCTTGACTGTCCACATTTTCCAACTCAGCAATCACAGCGTCCTCAATCGCTTGCGATGTAACTCCTATATCATTAGGAATAGGAACAGGAGCATTGTTTGTAAAGTCCACATCAGCTTGGAAAGTCCCGTTTTTCTTGGCTTCCAAGTACTCTGCTTTTCTTTTTTGATAATGCTCCAGTTCAGCCATGTAAGCCTGCTTCCACTTGCTTTTTTCTTCATCACTCAATTCCTTCCATCTTTTGGAGATTTCTTGAGTAATTTCCACAGAGGTATATGGGGGTAGGTTTGATTTTTTTCTATCTTCAATCAAGGAATCCCTGATGTATGCAGAGTAAGCAAAGAAGACAGTTAGTGGCTTTTTAGGAGCAAAGGGATCCTTGCTTGCTCTTTTTTTGACTTCTTCTTTTTTTGGTTCGTTGACAACCTCGGCAATCGATGGCGCAGTGGCGACAGGAAGTGCCCCAGAGTAATCTACTGCAACTTCTTGCAGTTGTGTTGCACTTCCGGTCAATTTTTTCAAAGCTTCGGTCAAGGTCATGAAGGCATCGTTTTTCAAATCTTCGTCTTCGCCAATACAGTTGTAAAAATCAACCACACAAGAGGCAGTTTGAGAAGAAGCCTTTGAAAGCTCAAAAAGTGATGAAACCAACTAAAGCAAAATCTTGTGTATCGAATAAGAATTCATGAAAGTATTCAATTTTCAATCGAGTTGTTAGTAACAGAACAAATTCAGACTGATGGATAACGGCTAGTGTTGCATCTTCTTTCCCTCGTTTCAAAAGTTAGAAAAAATTACAACGTGGAAACTGAACTAGTGTGATCCAGGTTTGAAGTGTAAGAAGGGAGACGTGATAACATACAGAATCTTTGGCAACTCTAAATTTCAATGATTGTTCAGACATGGTCCAAATAATGTCAATGTTTGTGATTGTAAAGGTATAAAGAACTTTGGTGCGCTTTTAAACTTTAGGTTTGTTTTTTTTTTTCCGCTTTAAATCGTGCTCTTAATACTGTGATTTGCACTGCAAGAACGTCACATAATGTGGGTAAGGGAAATAAACGTCACTGTTAGAACGTCAGATGTGGGCCTAAGTGGGCCTAAACGGACGCAAAAACCACACAGTAACATTCTACCTAGAGATAGGTTCAAAGTTTTCTGAAAATAGGCAAAGTTGACCAAACTTAAACAGAAACTTTACAAAATTTTCCACCTAAAAAACATTCTTTGACCCCATTAGAGGCTGCAGCATTATTTTTTTTTTTATTTAGTCATGATCAATAATGGAACGTTTAAGAAGCAAACAAAAAAAACAAATTTTTACGTCAGACGACACGACAGAACCCAGCATAAAATTAAGTTAAGTAATAATCACGTGCACACAAAAAAAACTTTCTGCGCACAAACAGAAAAAAAAGTTTTGTTTATTTTTGAGTAGGGTTTGGACCAGTTGATGAAAGGGTGGAAATATTACACCAAAATAGTTACACACGGTTGTGGAAAGAGCATATCGTTAATTCTGGGTACTACGCAGGTCAATAATTTCTTAGTTGTATTGCTTTGAATATGAGGTATTTTGCAGTTGGATGCAAGGATATGGTCTCACTAAAAACCTAACTTCAGTAAAGGAAAGAGTGATACACACAAACACGCAAACACCTCCCAAGATAATGCGGTTGTAAAATTAACGGGATCTATCCATTACCAATGTCAGAACTTCGGAAAGTCTTTTGCATACGTGAATGAGTTTTTTTTATTGCCTAGTGGTGAGGAGTTTTTGCAGAGCAAGTAATACCACAAAGAGATGAGATTATCTTCGTGACCTTGGATGAATATGTTGAGCGTTCAGTTCTTCTGAAGGAGTTTGCATGTTTACTCAGGACCTCCATCTCTTTGGTGAATGATGTCAATGAAAGTAATCTCGCGGTTACCAAAAAATATTTCAAAGGGCTAATTCTATCTTCCCGAAAATGTTATTGAACTGTGATTCGTTAATAGCTCACTACAGTTAATTATGCCTTCCAAATCATAGCACAGTTATCTTTACAATATGACCAATCACTCACCTATTCCTTCATTTCACACGTTTACTCACTCGTCGCTCCCTTCGTCTCTGTCAAAGTTTCAACATTAGCCACTAATATTTGGCGAGCTGCGCATTTGTTAAAACCCTACAGTGACTTAACTGACTTATCTGAAGGTTTCAAGTTTCATTTAAAAAACCCCGAAGTCTGCAAAAATTTCTTCAAAATAATCATTGTATGTTTCCATAAATTCTCGATTTGACCAGCATCATCAAAACTTTGGCAAAACTTTTTATTTATGATGTCAAAAATGAATTTTGGATATTAGGTTTTTGCTTTGCCTGGAAAGTGAATTCGTATGGATGAAAGTAGATTCCAAAACAAATGACAAGCACTCTTCCACGACAGTTGCAGATTTATTGTATTTAAAAGCCTTATGCTGGGCTTTGAGTTTTTCTGATTGTCGGCAACAAAGTTGTCAGCTTTTTTTACACTTTTCACTCATTTTGATGATCGTTAAAGTTTATTTGGCATTCACTGATATCTGGTCTCTTTTCTTGCATTTTTTGCAGCTAGTCTTCTCATATTTTTTGTTTTCATTCTCTAATTTGAAACAACATGGTGTAGGATACCTCTATAACCATTCAAATTTTTAAAATAAAAAAAAACATTTATTTTATAAAGTTCTTTGGTGTATTTTTCCCGAGTTTTCTTTAATTCTCTTGGAATTTTTTTAAAGACCGGTTGATAAAAATCCTAAGACAATTGGAATATCATCAAATGCTTGGACCGATATATTTATAAGTCTAACAAAGCATAATATCTTGAAAAAAGATACTCGTACTCTTTGTAATGCTCTTTTTACATCAACCCTTGTAGAATAATTCTTGTTTGCTGAGGCTTTCTCTTATAAAATGGTCTGCAATACTTCAACCTACCCTTAAATTTTGACTAGCACAAAACGTCCATTTTTGTAGTACCCGCACATTATTGCTAATTATATCACATGACTTTACAAAATTTGAAATTTTCAAAATCAAAACAAAGGTATATCTACTCTCTAGGCTTGCTCTAACATGGTTCTCACCTTTTTTTAAATCTTACTCAAGATCTAATTAAAACTTGACAGACAACAGAAAATTTAAAACAAAACAAGCGAGCCAGAGTTTGGAATACCAACTCTTTGAATTACACTTTCATGCATATTTTGCTTCATGGGCTTGAAAAAGTTTGAAATGGCTGCAGCTGGCCATGAAGGAACCCTGACAAATGAGAGCGAGTCATTATTTTTTAAGCTGACAACCAAGAGAGAAGTGCGGTTTTATTCTGATTTGGAAAAACTTCGAGAGGCAGAAGGATCAAGCTCCCATGCTGCTGAAGAATTGAACACGGTGAGCTTTTGCGATTGGGCACCTGTGTTTGTTGGAACGATGCAAGAGGGTATCAACGGAGATCCCGCTCAAATTACAAACTATTCGCCGCTCCAAAAAATCGCATACAATCCTATTTCAAACCAAACAATTACAAAGTCCTACATTGTGCTAGAAAACTTACTTCAGGGCTACAAGTCACCCAATGTACTAGACATTAAACTTGGGAAAGTTCTTTATGACCAACATGCCTCACAGGAAAAGAAAGCAAGACTGGAAGCTGTAAGTAACAAGACAACCTCTGGTTTGCTTGGAGCTAGAGTATGCGGAATGAAAATGAAAAAACATCAAGATTTGGGCACAATAAACGCTTCTCATTTTGATTTGGATATCACAAGTAATTATTATTCTATCAACAAGTTTTACGGTAGATCTCTCAAAACAGAAGCCGACCTTATTGATGCTTTCAAGTTTTTTTTTCAGACAAACGCACTTCCAGAAAAGCAGATTACAAATTTGCTACAATCATTTTTGACCAGATTGCAACTGCTTTACAATACTCTTTTAGACACTCCTGTACGTTTGATATCTAGCAGCCTGCTTTTCATTTATGAAGCAGATCCCCAGCGTTGGACCGAAAATACAGATGTTTTATTGGATGATGATTTTGCTGTCGGTGAGAGTGAAGAAGAAGAAGAAG
>ERZ794936.269-NODE-269-length-28443-cov-7.739855_pt1 | contig 28443 bp, 15 predicted proteins | sample MGYA00511083_ERZ794936 | MGnify/ENA primary metagenome ERZ794936 (study PRJEB30137, sample SAMN04331409) | food metagenome | isolation source: Y2 must sample point D1 replicate A | place: Australia: South Australia | collected 2014 ... | reverse complement strand
TTGTTGTTGAGGGTGTCAACAAGGAAATTGCTGATGGTAAGGTCTTGAAATAAGCTGACTTTTGTTAACTTGTTTTAAAATTTATATATCCTCTTTTTATTTTAATTTTTTTTTTTTAAAGTTCTAATTCCGAAAATCAATTAATTACAATTAAATAAATACAAAACTCTCATATTTTTTGTAAAAGGACTTTAAAATGCTTGTAATGGTTATCTCCACCACAACTATATATGACGACATTTTATTTTCTTCAAAACGGCTAATAGTGTATCTACGGAAAAGTAATCTCACCTTTTTTTTTTTTTCGACTTATAATATTTAAAGGCGTAATAAGTAAGATGTTTTGATAAAGGACCAATATTACAAGACCCAGAAAGCTAGTAACTCAGAATGTCTTTAATTACCAAACCTACCATTTACGGAAACCAAAGAATCAGATGTGTATTACCTCAAAGAATTGTTGAATACTTCCAATTGGACTATTCTTTTGTTAATCCAGAAATCAACGTTGAATCAGCTGAAGTTAAATTATACCAAAAATTATTTCCTTTAAAGAAAATCCCTACTTTAATTGATATTGACTACAAAACCGGTAAACAATTCCATTTAACTGAAGTTATTGCTATCTTATACTATTTGTTAGAACCTTTAGCTGTTGAAAAGAAGGATGCCTTTGCCAAGCAAATCATTGGTTCTTCTTTACAAGAAAAAACAGAAGTCCTAAAGTGGTTATCATTTGTTAACTCCGACTTCCAATTCCCATTAGTTAACAGTATGAACCAAATCAGAGGAACTGAAAACTACAACAAAAGTGTTTTTGATTCCAACATTGCTAAGATCGAAAGTATTATTGATAATGTTTTTACTCCAAGATTGACTGCTTACACCTACTTAGTCGGTGAAGACATCACATTGGCTGACTTCTTTGCCGCTACTTGGTTTTTAAGAGGCTTTGGATTCATTTGGGATAAGAAGTGGGCTCAAAAACACCCAGCTGTCTTGAGATGGTTCAACACTGTTTCTAAGCACGAATTTGTTGCTCCAATCTTTAAAGACTTTGCTTTATTGGACCAATTACCAAGCCCAGTTCCTAAGAAGAAAGAACAAAAACCAAAGAAGGAAAAGGCTCCTCAAGCTTCAAAGAAGGAAAAGGCTTCTAAGCCAGCTGAAGAAGCTGAACCAGCTCCAGAAAAGAAGGCCAAGCATCCATTAGAAGCTTTAGGTAAGTCCTCCAAGTTTGTCTTAGACGAATGGAAGAGACAATACTCTAACCAAGACACCAGACCAGTTGCTTTACCATGGTTCTTTGAAAACTTTGACCCATCCGAATGGTCCGTCTGGAGAGTTGACTACAAGTACAACGACGAATTAACCATGACTTTCATGTCCAACAACTTGGTTGGTGGTTTCTTCAACAGATTGTCTGGTTCCGTTAAGTACATGTTCGGTTGTTTAGTTGTTTACGGTGAAAACAACGACAACGGTATTGTTGGTGCTGTTTTAGTCAGAGGTCAAGACTTCAAGCCAGCCTTTGAAGTTGCTCCAGATTGGGAATCTTACGCTTACACCAAGTTAGATGTTACCAACGAAGACGACAAGAAGTTCATTGAAAACATGTGGGCTTGGGATGAACCAGTCGCTGTTGACGGTGTCAAAAAGGAAATTGCTGACGGTAAGGTTTTGAAATAATTCACTGTTATATACGATCCTTAATTCATTTACAATATATTAATATAATTAGATTCATTTTAACCAATGTGATTCAAGTGCTACGCTAGCTACTCTTTGGTAGCGTTTACTTATTAATACGCTACACAAAATTTGGCATAAATTTTGCCAAGCTCTTAAATCCGTGTGTTTTCTTTTTTTTGCTGTTTTTTTTTTCTTTGGTTGTAAGAATACGAATCTTTAAGGTCTACCCTTCAAAAAGACGTAATAGTATTCAAAGCAATATTGAATAAACACCATAAGACATACATCCATAATGAGTGTAACTAGTTTATATAACTCTAAAGACTTTTTGCTGGTCTCTCTTCCTCAAAACGTTGAGCCAGCTAATGGTTCAAATGCCACTTCCTTCTTTGAAAACGATTTATACAACGGAATTTGTTATACTGCCAATTTCCAACTACCTATCTTCAAAATAGGTTCTTTAGACGAATTAGTAACGGAAAGTGAAGAATTATCCAAAATAGACAATGCCACCGAACAAATTGTTGGTAAAATTATAGAACTTGCACATTCTACTGAAGGACCAAACACACATAAAAGTTTATCTATAGAACATCAATCTTTACCTGAATTTTTAACTAACTTCAAATGGGATGCCAAAAAGTTTAAATTAGACAAGCCTATACAACAATTGATCAATGATATCAACAGTGATACAGTTCAACTAGACACATATTTAAAAGCAACAGCTCAAAGTTACTCAACAGCCAAACAACAACTACAACAAACTGAAAGAAAGAAAAATGGGGATTTATCTGTCAAATCTCTATACAATATTGTTGGTAAGGATGATTTCATCACTGACTCTGAGTACTTGACTACTGCTTTGATTGTTGTTCCCTTGTCTTTAAGAAAACAATTTTTAAACCACTATGAAACCTTGAGTGAAAATGTAGTCCCAAGATCAGCAACTAGTTTAGCAGAAGACTCCGAATATGTTTTGTTCAATGTTCATCTTTTCAAAAAGTCTTTACACAAATTCCAACAAGCTTGTAGAGAAAACAAGTATATTCCTAGAGAATTCACATATTCTGAGGATTTGGTGGAGAGTAGTAAAAAAGAATTTGAAGATAGTGTTAGGGTTGAACAGCAATTAAAGCAATCCTTGACCAGATTAATAAAGTATTCTTACAGTGATTGTTTTATAAACTGGATACACATAAAATGTTTAAGAGTCTTTGTTGAAAGTGTATTGAGATACGGGTTACCACCTGTTTTCAACACTAAAATAATTGCTGTTCCTAGCAAGTTTAAAAGTAAATGTAGAAATGATTTGATTGAAAACTTTGGTTACTTAGGTGGCAATGCATTTGCCAAAGACTTCAAAACAGGTAAAATCAAAACCAATGATACCAGCTTGCACGAATATGCCTCATTAGTCGACACCGAATATGAACCTTTTGTATTGTATTCTATAGAAATTTAAGATATAGTATCAACTTAGTCTTAAAATGAAATCTCTCTTTTTTTTTTGTTTTTTGTTTTTTCAAGATTTTCAACTAAGTAGTTGAGTATCTTTATTTATATAAGTTATATGCTAATTACAAATCTAGCTTTTTATTTACAATCTCTATAAAACCGTTTTGAAGCACTTGCGTTTCAAATAACTCTGTGCTTGATGGTGTAGTTCTCATAACTTTTTGAATTTTACTTTTTAAATTTTGGTTCTTGTCTTCTGTTAGATTGTATTTATTCAAGTATTTGTTTATCAAATAGTAGTTACCACTTAGTTTCAAAGCTTTTAATATATTCAAATAAACAGTTTTGTTGTCCTTAGTGGATAGCATAAATTCTTGTACTCTAAAGGCTTTTAAAATATAATTTAAAAATTCAGAGTATGTCTTCAAGTTTTCAGTTGAGTTTTCTCTTAGTTCAAACATCTTTTTTAAGGTAGAATTTAAAAAGTGGATATTTTTGCTGATATGAATTGGATTGATATCTAATATAAACTTAATTTGATCAAAACTTTCAAGTTTATCAATTATAGCATCGTAAACTTGTTCATTAACAGTGTCAAATCTAAGAGCTGAAACAACACCGGATAGCATGGCTGGATCGTTGATGTTTCTTATGTAGTTGGACAAATGATTGCTTCTTGGTAAATAACCATTATGATGCATTATCTGTTTTAAACTATGAAATGCTTTCTTGTGATTACCTATATTGACATGAAAATCCATTATGAATGATAAGAAATTGCTGGATATACCAAGTCCATCTATATTGACTTTTGCAAGATTTTGATAATATTGGTTGGCAAATTGTGTTATGATACTGTTAAATTCTTTATTGCTCTCCTTCAAATTAATCATATTCTCTTTATACAGCAGATTTAAAAAGGCAACAAAGAAGTTACTTAGCTTAGTAGATTCAGGAATACCATTGAATAAGTGCTTTAAAATAGAATTATGGATTACTACTTGGTTTTTCAAATAAAATTCCTTGTCTTTGACCAAAAACAAGAAAAAATCAATGAATGAATCAGTATCAAACGCATCATTAATTAAACTGTTGGAAATACAATTTGCAATGATTTTGTCAACCAATTCTTCAGTGATTGAAACATCAACAAAAGGATGTAGATTCAATTGACCATCGAATTTGTTTTTTGAAACATCAATGTATTCAACTTGGGTATCATCTAACTTTTCATTTATTTCAACAAAATTCTTTTTGATCAAAGATTCTTGCAAACTAGCAATCCATCTAGGATAACTGACTGATTGCATATTCGATGGTATAGTTCTGTTGTCTATTGTCAATGTTTGAAATCCATTTGGTTTGTGAGTTTGGGGATCTCTTAACATGGCATGAAAAACAGGATCTCCTGCTGCCAAATTTCTGTAATAAAAGTGTTTTGTATAAGCTGAAATCAAATGATTGTCGGTTGGAATATAAAATGGACTGTAGATGTCATTTGGATTATAATTTAAGTACTCGCTTGTATGCTGGGCAGTACTGTAGTATGATTTTATTGTATTGCTGAATAAAGCAACGTCTCTTTTAGTTGATGTTTTCAGCAGCATTTGAAGAGTACACTAAGCAGCTTGTGTGAACGGTAATCTATGGTACTCTACCAAGCATATATTGAAGAAAGCTTAACTAGTATATTGCCAAGACAAGAAAAATAGAGCTTGTACTCATGAAAAAATTATTCGACTTTGAAAAGTTTTGCTACAAAGATGATCACGTGCGTCTCATCATACTTAAATCACTATAACTGAGCACATTAGAGATCATTTAGATATATAAATACAGCATGTAGAACACGCTCATTAGTATAAAAACATTAACAGGGTTGTAATAGTCTAGTCTAAAAAAAACGGCATATCAGTCAATCCAAAATCTTCTGCTGTCAAAGGTCTTATATCCTTATGTTTACTGGAAGGCAGTTTTCTATATTCTTTGACCATGTTGTTTATGGCATTTCTACAGATTTCCTTTAAATCAGAACCTGAAAACCCACTTGTATTCTCCGCTATTAGCTTTATAGATAGACCGTTGTCCAAAGGAATATTTTGAATGTACAATGATAGTATTTTTTCTCTGGCCTCTTTATCTGGCAAGCCAATTTTGTATTGCTTTGGCATTCTTCTCAAAAACGCTTCATCAATATCTGTTCTTCTATTTGTAGCACCCATCATCAAGATACCACCATCGGTTTCCAAACCATCAATCAATGACAAAAATTCAGACTTCATCTTTGATGTGACCTCATGGTCAGTATCGCTTCTTGTTTTAAACACAGAGTCAATTTCATCAATAAAGATGACACAGGGTTTTATTCTGTCTGCAACAGTAAATAATGCCTTTACCAACTTACTAGATTCACCGTAATAGGAAGATAATAATGTAGATATGCTTATATTGATGAATGCAGCATTACATTCGGTTGCAACAGCTTTGGCTGTAAGAGACTTACCTGTACCAGGAGGCCCGTAAAGCAAAACACCCTTTGGGGCTTCCAATAACCCATTTTCGACTAAATGACCAAATCTCTCCTTCAAGTCTTTGTTCAATTGCTTCTTATCAACTCCAAATTCTTGTAATGGAATGATGACATTTTCATACAAATCTTCTAAGATATCATCAATACCAGCAATGTCTTTAAATCTGGTACTTTTGCTATTAGGAATGAAAACATCAGCTAATATCTTTTTTTCATATGTATTAAGATTTTTCAAATTGTTTGCTAAATCTGGATTGTCTTCAAGGATTCTTTTAACATTATGATCACTCTTGGCTTGTGCTTTTTTGTCAAAGTTAGCTCCAATTGCATCTGGTGATGGCATAGTCATCAGGTAATAACAACTAACTGCTGTACCTGCTATAATAGCAAACTCAGTAAGCTTCTTAGAATCGATACTAAACATTATATAGGGGCTGTGTCTACTTTGGTAGTTTGGTGTTGTCCTATGATGGTTTCGGAGTGATTTTTTCATTCCCCCCATAATATGGAAATGAGCCTTTAGTAAAAAAAAAATAACTAAGAGAATTTTTTGAAAACGTGTTTTAAGTCTGTTGAACGGAAGCTATAGAGCAAAAGACATAACTGAGTAGGGTCTGAGAGTCAGAGAGAATTGCAGTGATGTTGAATAAATGCTGGAGTTTTGGTTTCTGTTATTGTTTTTGCCCTTTGGTCGTCGCTAGAGGCTGAGTTGCTTGTCGGAGTTAAGCTGTGATGTATTCGGGTCTAGCTTTGCTACCCAAGGTTGGCTACTAAACTCTATGACAAGCATTCTTGGAGAGTAGTGCTGTTGAGATTGTGGAATAAGTTGACAAGAAAAACACTCTATGGAATGTCAATATGGAGCAAGCAATGCAGAATTTACTATAGTCAAGATAAAAAGCTCGGGTGTTTCGATTTTATTGGGCCTAATTCCATATAATTAAGGATCAGAGATGAACAAGCGATGACCAATCTACATATAACCTAAAGCAATTTGTTTGCTTCGTATAAAGAACGCAATATTGTGATACAGTGAATCGTTAGCAAATCACCCTTTTATACGTTTCTGGCTTCCTAGAAAATTCAAATTAGCTTTTTGAAATGTCAAAGATATTGTGAAAATCAAAGAACTTGGTAAACTGCATCAGCTCTTCTACTATCAATACAAGCATGTTTTTGCTTATTTACATTGCCCAAAGAAAAAAAAAACAAAACGACGATAACATCCAATAAAAATAGCTGCCACATTCGAATTTTGTTAATAAACTTTCTATTCCATAGAATTATGAAATACTGTAGTTGCCTTCACAACAGCCTTACTGTGCTGTCGTGGCCTTCATTAATATATAAGGACTTATTGATTCTAATACTTGGTCACGTGTCTAAGTTTCTTTTTTTTCTGTTATTTTGTTTTCGCTTAGAGATGAATTTTTTAAGTTTTTAAAATATTCAAAAAAAAAAAGAAAAAATGGCATAATATAAGGTAATTGGCATCTAAATAATAATGATGATCTGAAACACCAAATAACACCAATTAGAATAAAATGGCTACATCAGTGAGTCACTCTTCTGGAAAGAATCAAAGAAAAAAAAATTCAGTCAATCCATTCAGAAACAAACTCAAAAACAAACAAAATGATAAGAAAAAGCCAGTGATCTTTAAAGACTTTGATGACGACGACAATGAAGACGAATTTTTAGATAACCTAATACAAGCAGAAGATTCAAAACCCAAATACCAAAAATTAACGAAAAGAGATTTGAAAGATAGAGCCGAAGAAATTTTAGAAAAGCAAAGAAAAAGATTGCCAGTTTATCAAAACAAAGACGAAATCATGAGCTATGTAAAAAAGAACCAAGTCACTGTATTGATTGGTGAGACAGGTTCAGGTAAGTCTACACAAATTCCACAATTTCTTATAGATAGCGTGAAAAGTGGTAAGAAAATTGCAGTCACCCAACCAAGAAGAGTTGCCGCCATTTCCCTAGCAGGAAGAGTAGCCGCGGAATACGGCTGTATCATTGGTGATGAAGTTGGTTACAGTGTTAGATTTGATAACAGAACCAACGATAAAAAGACAAAATTAAAGTATTTAACTGATGGTATGCTTTTAAGAGAACTGATGATGGACAAAAGTTTAGCACAATATGAATACTTAATTATTGATGAAGCGCATGAGAGAACTATATTAACAGACTTGCTGTTAGGTTTCATAAAAGGATTACTAAATGGTCCAAGAAAGAATGACCTTAAAGTTATTGTGATGTCTGCAACTTTACAAGCTGACAAATTCAGCAAGTTTTTTAACGATGCTCCTATCCTATTTGTCAAAGGTCGTACCTATCCTGTAGAAAATTTTCATTTGTCACATAAGGATTCCGAAGATCAAACTGATATTGTTGAATCCATGATCAGATCAGTTATACAAGTAAATAGCAGTGAACCTTTTGGTGGAGACATTTTATGTTTCTTGCCTGGTCAGGAAGAAATTGATAAAGCAGTTGCCATTTTACAAAAAATCAGCCCAATACTAAAAGACAGTTACATAAAGCAGAAGTTAAAGATTCCTGAAATTGTTCCACTTCCTCTGTATGCAGCATTAACTCCGGCAAAACAACTGCTTGTATTTAACAAATTGAACTGCAACAAGTTTCAAAGAAAAATCATTTTATCTACAAATATAGCAGAAACTTCCGTTACAATTCCTGGAGTCAAATACGTTGTGGACTCTGGTTTGAGAAAGGTAAAAATATGGAGACACGAATTGGGATTGTCAACTTTACTTACTGTTCCCGTATCAAGAGCTTCTTGTCAGCAAAGATCTGGTAGAGCTGGTAGAGAAAGTGAAGGTAAATGTTTCAGATTATTTAAGGAACATGATTTTGAAAACCTGCCTGTTCAATCTGAATCTGAAATTATAAGATGTGATATTTCTAATCCATTGCTGATTTTGAAAAAAGTTGGTGTAAAAGATATTCTAAATTGGTCTTGGTTGGAGTCACCTGGTAAGAATGCTATAGTTATAGGTTTGGAAGAATTATACAGCTTAGGGGCATTGAATGATAGTGGTGATTTAACAGAAAAAGGTGAAAAGATGGCTTTGCTGCCATTAGCTCCACACTTGAGTAATGTTTTATTAGAAGCAATGGAAAGAAACTGTATTTCTGCCGTTTTGGACATTGTAGCTTGTTTAAGTGTTGAAAATTTACTGTTGAACCCAAACCCAGATATAAGAGATGTTGTCAATGAAAAAAGGTATCAAAGTGCTACTCTAGGTAGAAGATATGGAGATCTTATAATGTTGAAAGAGTTTTACGATATTTTCATTGGACTTGATTCTGTTCCTGAGCAAAAACAATGGTGTCAAGAAATGAGCATAACATACAGAGGTTTTCAAAACGTGATAAAAATTAGAAAACAATTGAAAGAATACTTGAAGAAAATTGACGCTAATGTTGAAAAGAACGAAAAATTCAACAACAAAGAAAAGAATTCTTCAGTTGCTGATGAAAGCGACGATGAAGATTTTATAGAGACCAATGATAAAAAAATAGATGTTGAATCTGTTCTTAAGTGTTTCTTATATGGGTTTGTCAAAAACACTGCAATAGGTATGCCTGACAGATCTTATAGAACAACTACAACCGGTGAACCAATATCCATACATCCATCGTCAATGATGTTTTCGAAAAAAGATAACCCCGGTATAATGTACACTGAATATGTATTCACCTCCAAGGGTTTTGCAAGAAACGTTTCCAGAATCGAATTGGAATGGCTGCAAGAGGTTGCCATGGGTGTCAGAAAGTTCAAGTAGATTTATATACAATCTTAATCCATATACTTCTTTTCCTGCTTTCGCTTTTGAAATTTTTCAGTATTTTAAATCATCGGCTAAAATTGCCGATATGTTTTTTTTTTAAAAAAAATACGACATACATGAACATATCTTTAAGCCAAATAAATAAGGAAGTTATGAATTTTAAAAAAAAAAAGCAGAACGAAACTTTTGGATCTTTTAATTCTTTCAATTGATTGAACAGATTAATAAAAGAAAAAATATAGTTCATAGACCTAATTAAATCAATAATTATAGACCACTTAATATGAAATTTACATCTACACTGCTAAAAACTAAGGCTCCTATCGACAAGTACTCATTATACGTACCTAAAACAGGTGTGTTCCCAAAACAATTTGAAGTTGGATCTTTGGCTACAGGTGTAAAAAAAAACGGAAACTTGGACTTAGGAATCATAGTCAACAAGAACTTATCCAAAAAATCTACATCCAGTGCTGTTTTTACAACCAATAGATTTAAAGCAGCACCTGTTCTTAAGTCGAAGGAAGTTTTGGAAAGTAACAATTTTGAAGGGATCAATGCCATCGTTGTAAACTCCGGATGCGCTAACTCCATGACAGGTGAAGTTGGTATGAAAGATGCAGAAAAAATGTGTGAATTGGTCAACGATAAGTTGAATTTGAAAAATCAAACCTTGATTATGTCCACTGGAGTTATAGGACAGAAATTACAAATGGATAAAATTTCCAAGGGTATCAATGATATTCAATTTGGAAGTGGGTTCGAAGATTGGTTAAACATGGCCAAGTCTATTTGCACAACAGATACTTTCCCAAAGCTTATAACATCTCAATTCAAGTTGAAAAATGGAAAAGTTTACACACTAACTGGTATTGCCAAGGGTGCTGGTATGATATGTCCAAACATGGCAACTTTGCTTGGTTATGTAGTCACTGATTTACCAATCTCCTCAAGAGGAATTAAAAAAATATTGTCTTTTGCTGGTGAAAGATCTTTTAACTGTATTTCAGTTGATGGTGACATGAGTACCAATGATACAATCTGTATGATTGCCAATGGTGCAGTTGAGACTGAAACTATTGACATTGATAGTCCGGATTTTGAAGATGTCAGCAAACATGTCACTTCATTTGCTCAACAACTGGCTCAATTGGTTGTCAGAGATGGTGAAGGTGCAACAAAGTTTGTTACTGTTAAAGTCACCAAATCCAAGACTTTTGAGGATGCTAAGATTATTGCTGAAACTATTTCCAATTCTTCTTTGGTCAAAACAGCCTTGTATGGTGAAGATGCCAACTGGGGTAGAATCTTATGTGCTGTTGGTTACTCAAAGACAAATAGCTATGATTCTTTAGATGAAAATAAATTAAATGTCAAATTTGTAGCCACTGATGGATCATCTCCAAGTGAACTGCCACTATTAATCAATGGTGTTCCAAACTTAAAAGTTGATGAAGCCAGAGCTTCTGAGATTTTAGCTTTGAATGATCTGGAAATAGTTGTCGAATTGAACACTGGTGATGAAGAATGTAACTTCTGGACATGTGACTTAACCCACGAGTACGTAACAATCAATGGTGATTACAGATCATAACCCTTATATATATTCAAAAGTAAAATCAATGTTTCCGCAAAGTATAGTATGCGACTATAAAATACGATTTTGTATGGCTTACACGTGACTCACATAAATTTTTCATGTCGTTATACTGTTTATTCGCCTAGTGAAAAAAAAAACAACATACTATATGGATTTTAAACTACTTTCCATTAAATCCTTATGATTTGTTTATCGTTCCAAGGATTCTTCTTTCGTTAAGGTAAACAACGATATAACCAAAGCTAAATTAGACAATTGGATCGAAGCAAAAGAGTAGAAGCAGTTTAAAGTGTATTTTTTTTTTTTCTGAACCAAAAGAATATATTTAAATGAACGATCAGTTTGATATAAAACACGATGAACTAGGGTCCCCTGACATTGAAATCTTCAGACAAGTTGACATGTCTAAGCTGGGTACACCTGATTTTTTTATTCCACCACATGTCAGTAGCAAACTAAGTGAGAAATATTTGAAGGTTATTGATGAGAAACACAAATCTTTACTAAAGGAAAATGGCTATGTGATTAATAACAATGCAAACAACGTGGGGAATCCACAGAATGTAAACAACTTTAAAGAGCAACAAGCACAATATGAACAATTAAAAGCACAAGTTGCACAAATAGAATCGTTTTTGAAATCACTCCAGCCACAGCAATTAGCAGGAATGAACAGATTATATGATTTGTTTTCTGTGCTACCACCAGAAGAAAAGAAAATAAAGTTTCAATCAATGCAATCAGGCCAACAACAAATTATCACCATGGTAGGTAAAGTACGTGAGTTTCACAAAAATAAGGAGAAGATTGCAGCTAAGATTCAACAGCAACAGAACATGGGTACACCTGTGAGCAACATCGCCTTGGATACAAGATTGAAGCACTCGCCTTATCAAAATTCTTCACCAACTCAATACAATAATCGAATGATGAATGGACCACCTAGTTCAGGAAGATCACATGGAAGTACTCAGTTTTCACCAATGTCTCATGGCCCTGTAGGAAACCAAACTCCACTTGCACATCAGCACGGGATTCAACAAGTTCAAAATGAAATCCACCTGCCGAATCCAGTGAATGAGCACATGTTCAGCAATGAAGAAAGAATTGAAATCTTAAAGAAAGTGCCAAAGATGCCGGAATTACCAAAGTTTGAAGTTGTTTATGTGGATCCTCCAAAAACATATAAAAAGGATTTATTTGAACACAGTAAGATGGTTAGTGAACAAAGACCTGAATTGAAAAATAAAATTCCAATAGAATTGATCATGTATGAGAGAATGATTTATAAAGACAAGATGTTTATGAAAAATGCTGGTATTTATAAAGATGGTGAAACACCCAAAGGAGACGAGGATAGATTGTCAGAGTTTGGATTTAGCGAAAGAGAAAATGATTTGAGAGTTCAAAAAGAATTGGCATATTTGACCGAATTAAAAAAGAAAACAAGTACCCAACCTATCAATAAGAACGTTGATATGATCAAACAGAGTTTTTTGGACAGCCATTTAGGGTACTATCAATTGAAGGAAAATATTAACAAAAATAAGGCTATAAAAAAGATGTTGATTCCTATAAGACTTGAATTTGATGTTGAAAATCATGGGTTTGATTTAAGAGATACATTTTTGATTAATGGAAATGACAACTTCAATAAAGTGAAAATTTTTGTTGAGGATTTAGTTAAAGATTACGATTTTTTTGAGGATGGTATAAACGACCATTATGTTCATGAATTGATTACTGATAAAATTCTTTTACAAATTCTAACATATCAAAAGCCTGAACTCTTCAAAAGTAAAGATGGTGAAAAAAGAGAGCTTAAAATTACCATCAAGCTTAATATATTGAACAAGAATGTTGTGTTCAAAGATGTTTTCGAATGGGATATCCTGAATCCATTGAATGATGCAGGTGAATTTGCAGAGGCTCTTGGTGAAGAATTGGAACTAGATCCTGAGTTGATTAAGAACATAGAATTTGGAATATTAGAACAAGAACAAAGCTACTTGAAAATGCTGATGTTACAAGGAGGTAAGTCTCAACTGAAAGGAGAAGTTACAAATGAGCTATTACAAAATTTGTTTATACCAAATGCATTACTTTATGAGGAACCAGGTGCTAAGCTTGATATCTTTAGAAACTTGGTTGATACAAAAACATTTAGTCCTTCTTTGGTGACATTAACCAACCACGGTCTTGATGATTTGAAAATGGAGGACTATGTAAAACAAGAAGATAGCATTGAGTTTTTGAATTTATTCTTCAAAAACAACAGCTATATTGGTGATATTAACATCAAAGGAGATTCGTCTGCAGTGATGCAAAAGATAAATTCAGATGATACCAGTGCCCAAGTAGAAAACGATAGCACAAATACCTCTCGAATGGATTCAGTTTCCATAGGTCAACAAAACCTTTTAGAAATAAAAAACTCTGAAACTGATTTAAAGGAGCTTGGCTCGGAAAAAGACAACTCTGTTAAATATTCTAGCAGAAGAACAGATAAAAAGATCAATTACTTTGAAGGTTCAAAACATGATGATATTGACGAAGACTTGGAAGATATGTCAATAGTACAAGATGCTAATACGATGCAAAAAGATAAAGACTTTATAAAAAACAAAATATTGAATCAAAAAATGCTAGAGTATGGACAAAAGTTCAATCAAAGCTTGGCCAAGGAAGATGAACTCTTAAGAAACAAAAAGCTAGAAAGTTTACAAGAATTGGTTAATTTAATTAAGAAATCTGATGGATTTGTGACTATGACTTTTGATGACATACCCAAAGTAATGAGCGATTACAACATGAGTGAGGAAAAGAGCATAATCAACAAGCTGTTTAACAACTTGAGTTACAAAGACATTGGGGAGCTGTATAAAGCTGAAGTCACCAAAGGAAATTTAATGAATGTTCTTGAAGGGAAGTTGATTAACAACACCAGATACTACAGTAAGAGATTCTTGACTGGAGAAACAAAGGATAAGAAAGACTATGACATAAACAAGTACAAAATACGTAAGAGTATCAAGTACCAACCTCAAAAATGCTTCATAGAAGAAAAGATTCTAGCCGAAGAAGGTTCTAAGCTGTTAATGAAGGTAAAGGTGAATAAAATAAAGTCTATAAACTACCTAAAATCCTTGAATATATAAACTTCATCCTCATAATATAACCCTCACAACCACGGCTGTTGTTGTTTTTAAAACTAACAAATTGTTCATGATTAAGGCGTATTTATCCGCTTAACGCCTATGAGCCATTTAACACGACCCGGGAAGCGCACCCTATTTTCACCCTTGTGCGTTTTCTACTTATTTTTCGTTATTTTAAAATTACCTAATTATATACTTAAAGTAGAAACCAAAAGAAAACACACAAGATGGTTCAGGACACTAATGCTATGTCTAATGATGATTTAGAGCTACAAGACAACACTTTAGAGTTTTCAGAAATCTCAAGAAATACGGATGCGCTGCTGCTTACGCCATCTCAAGAATCACCTTTGAGACAGCAGTTCTACAAGATGAGTGAGTATTTTAACATCTTAGATAGAGTTTTTCATTACAAAAGAATGAACAGGAACAATGAGAATTTTGGTGAAAATAACTATAATGCTTCAAGTAGCTCAGGGCAATTGGACAATCAGGACAGTAGCCCGATTGTGGAAGATGCCAACGATGGTGTTTTTTCTAATCTATCTGCTAAGCCAGAATCATCCATAGATAGACGAGAAAGACTTATACAGTTGTTCCACCAGCAGCTTCAAAACCAAGAAACTCACATACCCACCTCTGATCAAAGATTCAATTCTAATGCCCAAGTAGACAATACCGGAATTGTCTATTCTGAAAACGCCACACGTCATCAAGTACATGGTGGTGTTTATAATATAAACCAACTTTATGAGCAGCTAGCAGGAAATAGCTTGCCACCAGCACATGGAAATGGTAGAATAGACGATGGAGAAATAGAGCACAATGATAAACCACCTTCTTACGACGAAGCTCATAACGACACTGTGCCTTCATACTGGGATCTTTCTCCTGAAGGCTCACTGTATTATGATGAAATATGTGTCAATGGACTACCAGCAGGATCCATAGTAAACTTTGTATGGAATTGCATAGTATCTGCTTGTTTCCAATTTTTTGGGTTTTTATTATCATACATATTGCACACATCACATGCGGCCAAGGAAGGGTCGAGATGTGGATTGGGAATAACCTTCATTTTTCTTGGTTTAAGAACTATGCCTAATAATGTCAGTAATAAAGTAGGTAAAGGTAAGGATATTCCAAAATTGCAATCATTGAATCCATTGAATCATGACTTGGACATATTTTTAAAGGGTTTAGATTCAGGTTCATTAACGTTTATAGACGAAAATGATAATACTATGCTAGAAGATAAAAAAAATGAAAAAGAACATTTGATTGATGATTTCAAAGAGTACATGGAAACCCACTACAGCTCTGATTACGGGATAGCAACGAAAACTCTTTCAAAAGAAAGCACAGAAACAGAAGCAATAGCAATGATTAAACGAGGCGTTGAAAAGGTCATGGAGGATATTGAATCCAGCAACACATTGAACCAATACATGCAAACTGACAAGGCAGAATTTGTCAAAACTGATATGTTTGAAAGCACTTTGTCGCACGGGAGCGAAGAAAAGTATGACCATACGAGAAACATAACCTTGATGAAACTACTTGCTATAGTGCTGTTTATTTCTGGTGGACTGTTGATAATACAAAGTTTTTATCAATACTACCAAGTGAAGAAGATGGAGGCCAAGTTGATGATTGAGCAAGAAAGATTGGAAATATTGAGAGATAGATATTATGAAGGAAGAAGCGTGCCTGTACAGGAAGTCGACGGCCAAGAAAGAACCCTGCCTGCACAGGAAGCTGCCGGTCAACAAAGAAGCGTACCCGTTCAGGAAGCTGACAGCCATGAAACAGAATGATCCCATCCATCTATATATATATCGTACAAGCCTCAGCGGCTCTTTAACCCCGTCTACTCACTCAACCCAACCTCTTGGTTCTTTTTCTAAACATCTAACTATACGGAAATGGTTTACTTCTTTCCAGTGCTCATGCGGGATTTTGTTTTCCTTTTTTTTTCTGAACAAATTCCCTTTAGACTGAATTTCTTTTTTTTTTGCTTTTTTTAAAAAGTCATAGAATGTCTATGTGAACAAGCAATTAGCAGGACCATATAGCAAGTCACTTTAGTCCGATAATCATAGAAGAAGCAAGTGAGACAGGATGGATGACAGTACAGATTCTAATAATAAGAAAAAAAACAACCCCATAAAGGTTTCATACAATAATGAGAACGTTATTCCATTTCTCAATAACCTCACGCAGAGCCCAAGTAACAAGGAAACTTTCCCCAGTCACATAAACAAATCAAATCTCCACGATCCAGATCTCATACAGCACGGAATTGACAGCAACGGCAAACTTCCTAACTCAAACACGAAACTTAATGCGAAAAATACTCGTCAAGTTGACAAAAATACCCTTGACTATGTTTTGAAGTCGGGGTTCGCTGGAGGTGTAGCTGGTGTCTGTGCGAAGAGTCTTATAGCTCCATTGGATAGAATAAAGATCCTGTTTCAAACAGGAAACCCTCATTTTTTGAAGTATAGAGGATCAATGAATGGACTTCTCAAGGCTTTCCATCATATTTCCCTTGTGGATGGTGTAAGGGGTTTTTACCAAGGTCATTCAGCTACCTTATTAAGAATATTCCCATATGCGGGGATCAAGTTCATTACGTATGAGCAACTAAGAAACTTTTTCATTCCTAGTCAACAATACGAAACTCACATCAGGCGTCTTGTCAGTGGGTCTTTAGCTGGTCTTTCAAGTGTATTTGTGACGTACCCACTGGACTTGGTAAGAGTGAAGATGGCATACATAACACATAGAAAGGATGCTCAGATTGTGCCTCTTATAAAAAACATCTACTACGGCTCGGATTTTGTTGATAGCAAAAAAGGTATACAAAACTTTTATAGAGGATTCATGCCAACCATGTATGGGATGATTCCATATGCTGGTGTAGCTTTCTTTGCTCATGATGCCATGCATGATATTTTCAAGTCTCCTTTGTTCAGAGACGTTGCTGTTTATAAACAAAAGGAAAACGGTCATGTTCTTTTAAATACCTGGGCAGAGCTGGTATCTGGGGGTCTTGCTGGTATGCTTTCTCAAACAGCAGCATACCCATTTGAAATCATTAGAAGACGTCTTCAAGTCACAAAAATTGCAAAAATGAATTGCTTGTCAATGGCTAAACTTATTTATAAAGAACAAGGTGTCAAGAGCTTTTATGTTGGGCTAAGTATTGGTTATATCAAAGTTATGCCCATGGTAGCTTGTAGTTTCTATGTTTATGAACAAATGAAGTGGTTACTTCATATATAATTTCTAATAATTTATTTTGATATTTATTTTATTCATACTCTATCTAAATTGTGAGTACCATTTTTCTTCTTCAAATCTCTTTGAAACTAAGTCTAAGATATCTTTGCTGTATAAATTTTCCAACTTTTCACCTCCTTTCAAATGTTTGTCTTCATGAGATTTGGCTTCACTTTTGGTTAATAATACAGTATTTTGTAGGCTCAATGGCTTGCTAATGTCCCATCTGCTCAATTGCAATCTAGTAGACTCACCACTGACAACAGACTTTCCTCTAAAGACTTCTTCAACAATATATGCAATGTCATTCTTAGAAATAGGAATTCTTTCGGAATCACCACCTAATCTTAAGTTTTGGCCAGCTAGAGGTTGCAATAAACTATCGTAAATTTTCATTCTATTTTTACCAACAATTGGTTCAACTGGGTATCCAGCAATAGTACAAAGCATCCAGGTTGTTATGGTCAACCCAAATACAGATGGCATGGTTCCCAAAACAGGTAATATTCTTACTCTGAAATTTTGTAAAGCAGACAATTGATCAACATTACCTTTGGCAAATTCTTCTTCAGATAAAGGCATCAATTGAGCTTTGTTAGGGTCTGGCTTTTCTGAGGAAAATACAACTGGAATGTTGTCAAGAACGCCTCTCTTTTTCAACTTTCTTCTACATGCTCTGGCTAAACCATCTTCTTCTGTATTGGAAATGTCACCAACGTTGATTCTTGTAGGATCAGACTTGGTAGCAGCACCCATAGAAGAAATCATCTTGATATCGTTTTTATACAAGTATTCTAATAAATCAACTTTGGTTTCAATATTGTCTATACAATCAACAACCCAGTCTGGTTTGTCCCCGTTTTCAAAAGTTAATAGTCTTTGGGCATCAGGCAAGGTCCATAGTTCATTGGCTAATTCAATCTCACACCATGGAGCTATTTCTAGCATATGGTCCTTCAAAACTTGAACTTTTGGTTTACCCACGTCTTTCAGGGTAGCGCAAGAATGCCTGTTCAAAGAAGATAAAGAAACTTGGTCGAAATCTATGATTTTCAATTTATGGATACCAGATCTGATCAAGTATGTAACAACAGCAGAACCAACACCACCAACACCACATACAATTACTGAAGTTTTTTTGATTTTTTCCATCCCTTCTTCTCCTAAGAAAGCGTAGTTTCTTGCTAATTGTTCACGAAATAGCTCATTATCGTATGTCTTGCTTCTTTTTGATTTTTTGATTAATTCCAAATCTCTCTCCATCTCTTCATCATGTTCGTCTGAAGATGACGTTTTGCCTGATAGAAAAGATGCCAAGCTTGGAATAGCTAGCTCTGCACCCTTTGATATTAACAAGGTAGCAGCTACAATAGCTGTGACTTGTTTCCAGCTGAATGATTGATTATTCATATTACTACTTGATGTTCGGTCATTTTATTGCTTTTTTTTTTAAAGAAAAAATGCAATAGTTGAATAGCTGAAAAATCGTTCATTTCTTATAATTGAAAATGAATGTCCTTCGGATATAAGAAATGCAAAAACTCAAAATGAATAAGCCATTGTGCCATTTGTTTACATATAGAGTAAGATTATAATAATTGAGTTTTTTTTTTAATTAGGTTTAAAGTTTAAAGTAAATAGGTTTTTTTTTGAATTTTAGTGCTAATTGTAAACAACATCAACAATATTGGCACGCAGTTGTTTAAGTAAACGTCTAAAATATACAGTAACTATATAGTATTATACATCTTCAAACTCAAAATCATCGTCGTCGTCGTTCTCTTCGTCTGGTATACTATCAGCTTCGGCCTTCTTTTCCTCAACCTTAGGTTCACTAGCAGCCACAGCTTCGTTTTCGTCTTTATTCTCGTCGTTATCAACAACATCCTCCATCTCTTCATCATCAAAGTCGTCGTCATCTAAACCTTCAAACACATGATCTTCACCACCTGCAAATGCTTCGTCGTCATAATCGAACTCACCAAAGTCATCAATATCTTCAAATGCATCGTCGTCATTAGTCGGGGTGTTTGTGGATGTCATATCAGTGCCCGTTAAACCGTCAATTTCACCTGCATTTTGTTGTTCTTCTGCAAGCTTAGCATAATATTCGTCCAACTCTTTTTGTTGTTTTTTCTTTTCATAATCTGAGTTTTTGTATGCATTTTTGTTATTATCCTCATAATTATTAATTGTGTTTGTTTGGTTTGACATCATGTTTCCACCTTCATTGTCATCACGCAAATGACCCAATGACTTACCAATTGTACTTTGTTCATGCCATTCAGGTAAGGCATTGTGTTTCATCTTTTCTTCATATTGCTTTATTTGTAATTCCTTTTGGGCCTTTTCATCAGAAGCTGTGGTTATATTCACGTGTAAAGTAGCTTGTGAGTTTGAACCTGCTTTTCTGGAGTTTGCATTGTTTAAGATACCATTAACAGCATTTGCTTGTGCTTGAAGATCGGCACCTGATTGAGCCAATGCTTGTTGGGCTGCTTGGGATAAAGTTTGTTCTCTTAGCTTTTGGATAACAAAATCTTGTCTTCTCTTTTGTTTGGCATTGATACTGTAATAAGCTTGAGTGTTATTTTGTGGTGGTATCAACTTAGTTAATGCTAATTCAAAGGTATTTTCTTCTACCTTGGAATCATCTATTTTTTTCAAGTATGTAATGATTGGTTCAAGTTGGACCATTAATCTGGACAAATTCTGTTGTTTTACTTGTGCTAATTTACTTGAATCATCTTCAATTAATGGCTCATCACATAAAGAACACATGAATTGAGTTCTGTCATAGTTCAATAAAGATACTGCATCTAATTGAGAGTATTTAGTATTACATGTAGGACACATATATCCTTGTGGTTTGGAATTTTCCTGTAAATCTAGCTTCAATTTAGTGACTAACTGATGAACCTTCCACTTGATTGCATCAATAGCTTCTGGGTACTTGATAAAGTAATAGTATCTTCTAACACCTTTGGTTCCTGCTTGAAATTCAGGCTGGGAATGTGATGACAATAATCTTTCTTCAATCAATTTTGCACATAAAGATCTAACATCTGGTCTTTTCAATCCAAGAAGATGTGAAATGTCTTCTTCGGCCAATACAGAATGGAATAAAATACAATCCAAAACTAAGATGTAAGGAGAAGAAAAAAAGGCTCTGACTACAAATCTCAAAAGATCTTTGATCATTTCTTCAACTTTGGCATCTTCTTTTTGTTGACGTAAAGATCTCATACTAGATGGATGCTGATTAATAATAGAAGACATCGTGTTTAATTGCCAACTGGAGAGGGTTTTTTGTTTTTGGTGTTATTCTTTTTTAGTAAGGTTATGTTAAATACTACTGGGTGTCTATTAAACTAGGAAAAAAAATGTGAAAAATTTCAAATATTTAAATATGAAAATGGAAAGACTAGAAATCCGTAACTCCGATAAGACACGTGACAATAATCAATTCATGTCAAATAACAAGAACATTAAACCACTTTATATATATATAACAAATAATCATTCTTTAGATTTGATTTTGTATGTGAACTCAATAGCATGTCTATTCTCAACCCAATTTCTTACTCTTTTACCGTAAAAGTATAGTGGAATTGCCAACAGACCTAGAGCTAATTCAATGCATCCATAAACTACAAACACGTTTTTATATCCTGATTTATTACAGAATTTGTTATTGAACAAAGAGAAGATAAACCCTAAAACGTTTTTTGAAAGATTGAATGTAACCAAAGCTTCTTGAGCAAAACTCTTGTGAGCATCTATAGCCAAGGTAATACCTGATGTTGAAGCCAATGAACACCCAAAGGACATGATTCCGAAGAATATGACTGGAACAATCCAATGGTCTTGTTTTTCAGCAGACCAACCAAAACCCATCAAACCAATGGTGGTTGTTAGAACAGCAGGCAATATCATAAATAGTCTAAATTCAGGTTCATATAAACCATTATTCCATCTACTACATTTTCTTACCACGTAATCTGAAATTCGTCCTCCCAACAAGGATCCCAAACATCCACCAAGGAAGGGAGAGATGTAAATCAAACCTGTTTCTATGACTGTGAAATTGTAAGTTTCCTTATTTGTAAAAATTTCTGCAATAACTTCACATATTACAATAAGCCAAACAACAGAAAATGAGTAGATAAAGGCTGCATAGCAGATGTGTGGAAATGAATAAAGAATAAAAGGTCTAATCAATACCAACCTCCATTTCTGAGTAGAAATCTTTCCGTTGTAGATAGACAATCCTGTGGTGAAATGAGACTCAGCCAATGATTTGGCAACCGATTGTCTTCTTGATTTAAATTTGCTCAAACTGTTATCTACTTCTGGATCAATGATTGATGATTTTCTTGAAGCATCTTCGTTGTCAGATGAATCAAAAACACCTTCAACTTCATTCATGTTCTTGATTAGTCTTCCAGTTTTTGGATCTCTAGGTACAAACTCTACTTCTGTGTTATTAATATTATGTGATTGCAAAGAAGCCAAATCCTCATCGTTTTCTTCCATATCTTCGGTTAAGTGAGGCAAAGAATAACCCATCTTTCTTGCAATTTTAGATTCTTTAACAGATCTTTGAGAAGGTACAGGTGATCTATTCCAAAAAGTCTCAGGAACAAATAACAAGTGAGTAAAAAAGTTGAAGCCTGCAACTATAGAAACAATCCAAAATAGCCAATGAGTTCCTTTTTTTTGAAATATAAAACTACTGATCATTGGTAGCAAATTTTTACCACCTAACAACAAAAAGGTATAAATACCTGTTCTGTATGCTCTTTCATAAGAGAAGTAAATTTCCGAAATGGTAGCTGAAGGAAGGGACTCAACAGTCGAGACACCAAACCCTTGAATGATTCTACAAACCAACAAAGCACCGTATGTTTTACTTAGTGCACATCCAATAGACCCAAAAAAAAATACAAAAATACCCATAAGGTAAACAACTCTTTTCCCTAAGATTGTTGAGGTAGGTGAGGCAAAAACAGACCCCAAACCCATGGCAATCATCAAAAGACCAACCAAGTATGAGATTTTTGTAGCGTCTTGTTTATATTCATGCTTCAAAAGAGCACTCCCTGAAGCCAACATGGAAGATTGCCCACCGCCCAAAAAACAGTGGAGTCCTAAAGCCAGCAATGCAAATTCTTTCTTCCATAATGGCCAATTTAATGGATCTTTAGAGTGTTCTGATGGTTGCGGATTAAGAATTATACCGTTTTTGTTAGTTTTCAAAGTTAACTCTTCTGTCTCAGCACTTGAGTTGTCAAACATAGGAAATGTTCCGGGAACTTTGTTGTTCAAAGAATGGAAGTCATCGGGATTGGTTTGTGAGTTGTAAGGTTGTTTAATCCCAAGAGAAGATTTATGTGACTTCGAGATGTTATTTAGTTCTTCGATCTTGTCCGAAGCAGTTGAAGTAGTATTAGTCTGATTCATTCGAATATCACAAAATGTCTATGGTTTAGTTGTTTCTTTTTAAAAAAGTAAGCTTACTTTTTTTTTCAATACTCCATCTCTTAGCCCAAAATATGATCTCCTCACATATAAGGGTGTAAAATAAAGATAAGATGTAAACAAATAAAACCAAAATGATTTTAAGCACGTGTCGTTCTTGCGTGGGCCATTTTTAACCCCTCGCAAAATAGAAACATATCCAAAAAGGGAAAAAAAAGTTACTCTTCAAAAAAAAGTTACCGCTACACAGTGTAAAATACTATGTTACCCTGCTCCTGCGTGTTTTGTCTTTAATAGGAAATTTTTAAATGTATGTCCTAAACAGGTAACTGTCTACATTTCCAGAGCACCAGCAGCAAAAAAAAAAAAAAAGAATCAATAAAATTTTTCAACTATTCAACTTTTCACTTTGGGTTTTTATAAAAAAAAAAAACTATCGAATCTAATGAAGGTTGTACCTTAGGAGTATCTTGTATCAGTCTCAAACCCCAACAGAACCAATTCACCAAGAAAAAGACACCATATATATCCATACAATATATCATGGTCAGAATATCTAGTAAAGTTTTAAACGCTGTTTCTCCTTACAAGCAACCTATAAACATCAATCTTTTGAAACCTACACCACAAATAGCTAGAGATGGAAGCAATAAAAAGCTAAAACTAGCAGATTATTTTATAAACAAAACAAAACACAAATCTCATGATTACGATATCGTATACGGTGCTCCAACTATCTACAACCATGAAAAATCATCTAGCAATTCAAAAGGTATCATAAAAGCCATGAGAGCATTGCCAGCTGGTATATACTACAGTCCTGCTGAATCATCAACATATGGTTTAACTTTTTCTGAAGTTATTCCAAAGTCCTTTTTAGTTGAAAATGACATTTCTAAAGAATTATACGAATCCTTACCACATAACATTGAAAACAAAAAAAGAGATATAATCGACTTCAAACATGCTCCTGTATTAAAGAGTAAAAAGGACTATGAAGAAGAGAACCAATCTATCCCAACTGATCTAACAAAACTATTTTTGAGCGAAGAAAAAGTCGAAAAGTGTAAGAAGTTACTTGCTAATAAAGCTACATATGAAAAAGTATCTGAACTTATCAATTTACCTGTATCAATCATAAAGTACATTGGAAACTCTATTCCAGCAAGGGAACTGAAACTTGAAGACCATGCTACTTACAAGGAAGATGAAGCTATCATTACTGAATTATTCAATAAGCACAATGTTAAGCATTTATAAGCATAGAGTCGTTTCATTAAACTAAGGTTAAATTACATGTACATAGACAAATATATAGTTTATTTTATCTGTTAAAATATTGTTACATTTTATTATTATTTCTTTTAATACAATCACATGTAGTACATGTCTTCTATAAGCTCGAACTCATCTTTCAATCTTACCAGCAGATCTTTTACTTTTCTGTTATCAAGCTCATCATTGATTTTCAAAGTCAGTGGAATTCGCATGTTCATAATTTCCACCATTATATCATACGAAAGAGATGCTTCCCCTTCTGATTCTCTGATGAACTCTCGAAACTTGTGTAAATTGTCTATCACATTTGAATTACAAAATTCTATAGGGGAGTCGGAGTTAAAGTCATATACAAATTCAAAAAGCAATGATGATCTAGGCATGGCCATTGAGTAATTTAATTCATCGTCGGCATTGTCGTTTGTGCTAGTAGGCGATGTGAGAAATTCTTTTATTACTAAAGTTCCATTGAATATTTCTTGTATAATAGGCCTTTCAGTGAGAATAGTATCATCTTTCAACGGCGGGGGAACCGTGAACAAAGATGTATCTTTGAAAACATGTCGAAGCTGAGAATTCATTTTTTAATTTTGTTTTCGTTCTGATTGCTATCTAAATAGGTAGGTCTGTTATATATTTACTAGTATGGTTTTGTTGACTATCTAGGAAGGTTTTTTTCATTTGAAAAGTACTGAAAATATTTTGCTCTTTCTGAAAAATCAAAATTTGTTGTCGAAATGATATCATCTTAAAATGGGAAAAAAGAATTCATAGTGAATATACCAGCTTTTTTTTTTTTCTCTTTTTTTTGGTAGCATGGTTCCGAAATCTTCATTAAACATAGGCGTTTCATGGAAGGGAAAATAAGAGCGCTTTGACGGGAGGATACAAACCGGATATAAGTGCCGAGAAGGATGGTATTTATCGGGTATGAGGACATGCACGTGGAAAGTGCAAATCGGATATAAGCACAGGACAATGCTATTTATCGGATATAAGCAATGCACGTGAAAAGTATACACCGGATATAAACATGTTAATACTACCACCACATGTTCTCAGCAGCCATAAACAAAACCAGCAGCTTTCGCCAAAACATTCAATCACTTTTTGCTTTACAAGCCCGTTTTTCTTCGACTGAATATTTTCTTTTTACATTGGTAGTCACATTGCACTTCTCCAGCACCCATAAAGCGTATCCCATTATATTGAGAACGCGTCAGCTTCTTTGAAGACATTCAAATAGTGCTTTTTTTTTTGCTTTTTTTTGCTCTTTTCTCTATTAATTATTAAATAAACCAAGCATCTACATTCTAAAATGACTATCGGTCCATCGGAATTAAAGAATGAGATTATAAACGCTTTGAATACTGTGAAGCATGAGGTTTCATCTAGGCATAAAAACTCAGACCAATACATAATTCCATATTCAAGAGCTATCATATCATTGCAGAAGTTCCCAAGTGATTCTTTTCACTCATTATATGATCTTCCAAAGGTCTCAGGGATAGGTAATCATATTTTGAACAGTTTGATCAAGCATTTTAAAGATAAAGGTGATTTACACAGAGTTGTGAATGGAAAAACAGAAGAGTATTTAAAAGAAAATCAAAGGAGAGGACCAAATCCACCACAAATAGACAATAAGATATCAATAGGAAATAAAACAAAAACGAAACCTGTTAAAGAGCCAGCTGTGAAAAAGAAGAAAGTAGCGGCAAAAAAACATTATATTCCCAAAAGAAGATCAGGTTCATATGCTATTATTTTAGCATTATTGGAATGCTACTTCACCTATTCTAATTCCATGGTCAAGGATCAAATAATTGAATATGCTACAGTCTACTGTGATAGTGGGTTTTTAACAAACTCTTCCACTGCTGAATTTTATTCTGCCTGGACATCAATGAAGACACTATTGAATAAAAATCTTGTTGAAATTCTTAATGGTAAATCTAAGCCCTCAAGGTTTGGATTGACTACTGAAGGTCTTGTTTTAGCAGCAACACTGAAAAAGATCAACAATATTTTATTTGATAGAACAGGTTCAGATTTTGAAATCCATTGGAGGGAAAAATGGAATGACCTTTATAGAGACAAAATCGATGAAGAAAACTTGGATGTAAATAATGAACTTTTTTTTAGTGTTTCGTCTTTGTCTTTTGCTACAGGTTCTCAAACCTATGAAACACCAAGAAAAACAAATACTGACAATGAAATTAATAGGCATTCTGAAAATGAAAATAATTTTATCATTTCTTTAAAAGCCACTGATTCTAAAAACCTGAAAGATTTGTTGGAAACAGACAATGTACAAAGGATGAATACATCTATATCGTCAAACAATTCAATAAATGCTTCTTTCAACAAGAGTTTTTTGCTTCAAGAAACGGATACTCATCGAAGATTAACTTCGCTTTTAAGCGGTTCAGTAAATGAAGACAGTGCGAGCAAAAGAAACGGATCTTTCACTCCACATTTGGATCATGATAACTCTAAACAAATAGAAACCGCAAAGTACAACAACATAATCTACCAAGTTTGGAATTGGAATGATTATGATATTATTCTTTTGATTGATAATAGAGAGATCAGGGGCACGGATGACAGAAACTTCTTCATGCAAGAATTACAAAAAAAAGGTATAAAATGTGAAGTAAGACAATTAAATATCGGTGACTTTATTTGGATAGGCCGACATAAAACGACCAAAAGGGAAGTTTTTTTGAATTCAATTATAGAAAGAAAAAGAATTGATGATTTATGTAGTAGTATCAAAGACGGAAGATTCTATGAACAAAAAGATAGATTAAAAAAGATAGGGTACAAATGGTGTTTTTATTTAGTTGAAGAATCCATTGTTAACTCAAGATTGATGAACATGGCCGAAGCTATCAAAACCTCATTTTTTGAAACTTCACTTGATTCAGGTTTTATTTTACATAGATGTAAAAACGCCTCTGATACAGTTGCTTATCTTATACTGATTCATAACTTAATATCTCAAAGACTTGTAAAAGTAAAGAAGAATATAATCATGATTGAAAAAAGTGACTTTAACGATCAACAAGAGTTGCATGATACGTTGGTTGTTTTCAGAAAAGAATTCGAAAAGAAAGTCACTTTGGATGGTACTGCTATTGATAGTAAATACAAAAGTCAAAAGCTGTATGAATGTTGTCATAACTTTTCAAATTTCCAATCAGTCATGGGGAAATCCTCTTTTTTAACTGCAAATGAACTGTACTTAAGAATGCTCTTGTCCATAAAAGGATGCTCTCTTGAAAAGGCCTTTTCAGTCGTTTCGCAATACCCTACATTCCCAGATCTTATGAATGGATACAAATTATGTAAAACAAAGAAAGAATCCCAGCTGTTTTTATATGATAAGTTTGACATGTATCCCACTCAAAAGAAGATAGGCAAGAGTTTGTCTGAAAAGTTTCATGAAACATTTGGCAAGCATACTTTCTGATTTAACTTGTCAAAAAAAGCTACAAAAAATATTTATTAAAAATACTGTAATTAGTTTATTATTTTTATTTTTTCTATTTTTTTATTTCTTATTTTTAAACATTAATTGTTCATATATAAATATTTTGTAATTAAAATTTAAAAAAGTTGGTTTAAATTATTGCAATTCTAAGCAAAATTCCTAGTTACTAAGATAAAATGACTACTTCAAGATACAATTAGATTATAACTTGTCGTAGTATTCTTGCCAACCTGGAACAACATCCTTCATACCGTGTCTCTTTCTGGCTTCGGTAACAATAACACCGGCCTTGGTGGCTGGGTCTAATGGATCGGTAGCTAAAGTAGCCCAATGATCGAAGACCATTTGTGGGAAAGCTTGACCACCAGTAGCTTGTCTCAAATCACCGGTGAAACCGAAAGATTCGTTAACTGGTAAGTAGGCCTTAACAGTGAATAATGGAGTACCTGGTCTTTGTTCTTCAGAGACGACTTGACCTCTCTTCTTGTTTAAGACGGAGTAGATACCACCAACAGCAGATTCTGGACATTGAATTTCAACTAAGAAGACTGGTTCTTGGATTCTTGGTTCAGCTAATAAGAAACCGGCGTAGGTAGCTCTTCTCATGGTTGGGATAATTTGACCACCACCTCTGTGAATAG
>ERZ794936.268-NODE-268-length-28469-cov-5.878018_pt1 | contig 28469 bp, 18 predicted proteins | sample MGYA00511083_ERZ794936 | MGnify/ENA primary metagenome ERZ794936 (study PRJEB30137, sample SAMN04331409) | food metagenome | isolation source: Y2 must sample point D1 replicate A | place: Australia: South Australia | collected 2014 ... | reverse complement strand
CATTCTAAAAAGTATCATACACAACTAAACTAGATTCTTAAACCAGATAACTCGAACCATAAATTAGTATATCATTTCTTATTTGAAAATATCAACAGATAACCTCCCGAATGTCTTTTTCAGCAGGTAAAGGTGGTATTTTTGACCAAGTCAACAGGTTTTATTCAAATGGTAACAGTGTTTTGGTAGAACAATCACCAAGTATCAATGATGACAGTCACAAACAGTCGAGTTTGAGCAATCCTCATACTCAAGAAAATTCCAATATAGGATTTAAAAGTCCAACGGAAAACGTGGACAATGCTAACTTTAATAGCATTTTCAATGATTTGACAAAGTACAATTCTCCAGGTTCCCCATACATGCAAAATTTAAATCACATAGCCCCAATGGGGAAAAATCACCTAAACGATCGACATGAACATCCATTGATGGCTTCATCGCACAATAATGAACTGCAGAATCATCAACATCTAATGACTCATGACAACGAATTTAATGTTTATTTGGATTCATTTGGTGATGCAAACAGCCACCAAATAGCACAAGATATTGGTTTCAAATCACAGCAAAGTGACATGTCTTTTCCGGATAATACAACTGGCAGTAACAACATAAATCACTTACACGGCAGAAAACTTTCGCAAGATGTTACTAAATACTCACCGGGAGTATCTCCAACTGTTGAGGCCACTCAACCACCACAATATACGCCTTATTTACAGGCTAGAAACTCAAGATATAGCAGTAAATCCAGTAATACTGGAAAGAAAGTAGTTAAATACTCGCCAAATATGAAACCAATAGGAACGGAGAAAAGAAATAGTTATAAGGTTATTCTGCCATCAAATAGTATGTCCTCAACATCGCAAAGCTCTAGTTACGAAAAAAGACAACCTAGTGGAAATGGTGTTTATCTTCAAGACCAAAATAATTCAGATATTTCTACAGAAAACAGATCTTACACCATCAGTGACAACCATATTCAAAGAACAACATCTAATTCATCAGCTTATGTTGATGAAAAGAAAGTGCTGAGAGCAACTCAGTCTCCTGTTATCAAACCCATGAAAAAAAGACTTTCCAATGCAAACTTAACAGTTAACAAAGAATTCAGTCTTGATGGATCTAATCAGCACTTATCTCCAGAAATGGGTAAGTTGAAGAAAACAGTGAGTATGACTATGTATAATCAAGTTTTGGATGGAAATGATCCATTAGCACCAGCAACTTCAGACAACTTGCCTGAACTGTTTGTAAAGAATAACAAAAAATCCGGGTCCGCAGTAGGACATAGAACAGCAAAGAAAAAAGAAGTTCATAAAGAAGCTGAAAAACATAGAAGAGAAAGATTGAATATTGCCTTAGAAGACTTGAATGATATTATTCCTCCGGAGATGAAGGAGAAGGATAGATTTCCTTCGAAGGCGTCAACAGTTGAGCATGCGGCTGAATATATCAGATTTTTGATCAATGAATTGAACCAACGAAGTATTCCAATCAATTTTACTATACCGGAAGAAACTTATAATCCTAAAGAAAGAAAAGAAAGTATATAAGATGATGTAATTATTGATTTTTGCTACTATTATTAATTCTGCTGATATATACAGATAGTTTTATTTGATTAAATTGGGAGCTGGTATGTGCATGTGACTTAAACCCGCTGATCACGTGCTTTGCTGTGTTTGTGTGTGTATGTTTTTTGACTGTGTTTTGGTAAAATATCGTTTGTGAATATAATTTTTGATTGGTCCATATCTTATGTCCGACTAACAAATTTTGGCTTATTTCCGAAACCTCCACCAAAAAATACCAAACAACCACGTTGAAATGGAGAGAAAAAAAAACTCTCACTCAAATTTTTTTTTTTAGCTTGGCCTCCAAAAACCTTTGCCCAAGTAATTTTTTAAAGAAAAAAAAATTTTCTTCTAAATACATGTATTAATTTCAATTTTAATTCTATATCAAGATAAGAATACAAGGATAGTATCAATAAAACCTAGGATAAATAGTATTTTATACAATTAATTAAGTTACTCTCAAAGTAAAATAAAGACTCATTGTTTTTTACAACCCTCCTTAATAACACATATACTAATATAAAAGAATACAAAAATGGTTGCCAGTTTAACTGAAATTTTAGAAGAATTAAAGGAAGTCTTTACCCCTACTGTTGCCAAGGCTGAAGTATGTAAATATCTTAAATAAAAATGAAAAATCGAAAAACAAGTTTTAAATGTTTATGTGTGTGAAGATCAAGTGATCAGATTGAATTAATGTTGGAAAGAAACTATAAAATAATAATAATAAAGATGATATCCAAGATCATGATTATGGGTATGAAGAATGACAATATTGGTATTTGGTGCCGATTATAATAGGAGAAAAAAACACTTTAACAAGAACAGAATACTTTTTTTGAGGAAAGTACCTTTGAATTATTAGTCACATGAGAAACAATTTGGATTATCATTTGTTTGGCTTTGGGATTTATCGGTCTAAACAATGTTTATTAAATAATTGATAGATAATTGATCTCAAAGAGTCTCTGATAGCCTATTGTTCATGAATTTTCTCAAGTTAAACATCTTATTAATTTGTTATACAACAGTGGACTAAACATAATCATGCAAAAGGCTAATGGAAAATTTTTGAAATAAGTACAACAACATAATCAACAAAATCTTGTTTTTTTAACTTAAACTAACATAAAAAAATTATATTCAAGAGATTGGCAAGATCAATAACACACATACTGAAATTAAAGCTTAATAAACAAAGAAGCCACCTTTACTAACAAATAACACATTTTTTGAAAAATAAAAACATATACTATTTGAAAAACAGGAAGATGTCGAAGACGTTGAAGAAGACGAAGATGATGAAGATGATGAAGACGACGAAGATGATGAAGACGATGAAGCCGTTTCTGATCAATACGATACCTTAAGAGCTGAATGCCAAGAAACCGAAGAAGGTAAGCATTTATTACACCACTACATGGAATGTGCCGAAAGAGTCACCAAGGCCCAAGAAGATCCAAACTATGCTGATGCTGAATATAAGGAAGACTGTGTTGAAGAATTTTTCCACTTACATCATTACATAAACGAATGTGCTGCTCCAAAATTATTCGACCACTTGAAGTAAACCCTCACCATATAATATTTTATAAAAAAGCAAAAAAATTTCCTACCGAAATAAAATACAGTTTAGCAGGAAATTCAGTAACTTGATGACTAGTGTTTAAGAAAATGAACGATTGAATTTTCATCACTGAAGATTTACCATAGGTTTGTGAAAATCAAACTTATCTACGTGATTGAGAATCTCAGAGTTGTTTATTATCTGTGAGGGTAAAAGATAACGCTGAATTATTTATAAATTCCAAAATAACAAGAGTATGTTTGATAAAAATCATGAGATTTTCTGGTTTTTAATCAAGTGTATTTTGTAATATTTGACAAACGAAAAGTCTGGAAAGGAAGCAATGATTTGATGGAGATAGCATGCACATTTATAAGGAATGAAGTGTTGGATTGTCTTTTCCTTTATTTTAAAAAAAAAAATGAAAAACAAAGATTTACCTCAAATCACAACTTTCTTTTCTGTTTGCTTGGTTTTTTCTTCATTTCACCTTGCCTTCTTTTCATTAGCGACTTAACAAAATTCATATCAATTTCTGTATCTATCTTTTAGTTACAATTATCTAGTATTATAGACTTTTTTTATCACTTAATTGTGATAGGAAGTATTAAATATCTTATATTTATTCATGATCAAACTTTTAAAATTTAAAAAAAAAAAAAAAGATAAGTAAATTGAAGTTACGTTTATTTTTCAGAATCTTGACTTTAAACAGTGTTTGCTGGTATTAACTTAACTGATTGTTGAATATTCGATTTATGTGTTTTAAAGAAAATGACAATAAAATGTATATAAATTTACACGTGATTTGTGTAACAAGATTTTTTTACTTTTTTGTAATAAAAAATTACTATCCTATTTAGGACAATTACAATTTTTTTTTTTGAAATGTATTTTTCAAAAAAAAAAAAAAAGGAAACTGTTTCTTTACCTAAAACAGTAACAATACCTCTGTTTAAAAAAAAAAAAAAAACAAATAGTTAATATTTAGAGTATTGCTTGCACAAACATCTGAAATATATATTTTTTTAAATTGTATAGATTTATCGGAGTAAAGAAACATTCATAGTAAAAAAAAAAAATAAGTAAAGTAAACTTAGTTAGTTTTAGACGTGATTATAAAAATTTCTTAGTATGTCTTAGTTTATTACTGTATTAGGAAATTCTTTGGTTGGTTAGCAATATTTCTTTCTGTTGCTAGTACTTTCATCTTTTTTTTGCTAGCAATTAGTTGCTGGATTTTTTTCACAGTATTATTGGTAGGTTAGTTACTGAAAATAAAAAAGAAAAAGTATCTTTTACAATAAATAAACCTTAAAAACCCAGGAACGATAGTTTATAGATACATATGTATGTACCATAATTAAGGTGACTTAAAGCACCTAAGACAATTTCACAAGAAACTGGTAAAATGATAATTTTTAGAACCTTAAGTTAAATGATTGATTGAACTAGACGAGTAACCTATAATGTAATAACATAAAATGGATATACAATATTTTTGAATTACACACATATTTTACGAAGTAGAATTCTCAAACTAATCAGTATTCACACACCATGCAGGAAAAAAAAGTTAACACTCAAGAGAATATAGTCGAAAGATGCAAAACAGAATAAACATGGCCATATTATTAAGCAAATGTAGTTCAAATACAGAAAGAAATTATTTCATGGAGTAAAAAAAAATATGAAAACAAGCTGACAACACAGCAGTTTAAACATTAATGAAAATATGGCACAAAGGCTAATTGTTGATTTTTAACTTTGTTTGATATACAAAGTATCCACAAACAGTATGATAAAAGAGATTATAGGAAATTAATGTAGGAAATAGATATGAGATTTATTGCATGGGTATTAAGTGCATTAAAAAACCACCGTCTCACTGTTTGTTAACTGAAATAAAGAAACACATTTTAAGAAATGCTTACATGAATTGAATACTAAAATCAAAAATCTCTCTTAATGGTTCTAAAAACTTTTTAAAATTTGTACAATTTGAGAACCCAATGCTTTACTAACAATTATCACTATTTTTTTTCAAAAAAAAAACTCCAATTAAATTTATAAATACAGACAATGGCTAAATCTAAAAATCACACCGCCCATAACCAAACCAAGAAGGCTCACAGAAACGGTATCAAGAAGGTTAAGACCCACAAATACTCTTCTTTAAGATCCGTTGATGCCAAGTTCAGAAGAAACCACAAGCACGCCTTAGCTGGTACTCAAAAGGCTTTAGCTGCTGCTAAGGCTTAAATGGGATATAGTTAACAAATTTTTAAATACAAATAAAAAATAAAATTAAGGTACTATGAATTTTATATTAGATTACGAAACTATAATAAATGAATACTGGATGAACAATTTGAGTAGTCAAAGACTGTTTCAGTAAGTATAAATGAATATATAACCTTTGCGGTAATTATAAATCCACGTGAACAAAATTAGAAAAAAAAAAAATAAAAAATACAAAAGCATTTTAATGATTGTGAACTATGAAATGGTATTGGAAGATTAATCATTATTTAATCTTCTGCATCATTGGGTTCATTATCTGTTTCTATTCACCCCCTTTTTTTTTATAAAATCATGTTTATGAATATGTATTCGTAAATTAGGTACTATGAACCTCATAAAACATGTTCTCAAATCACTTATTCAATACACCAATTGATTAAACATGATCGTTTGATAATAAAGTAGTGACACGCATAATTGTAAATAGTGTCTTCTTGTTCTCTTTTTACGGGGACATCATATATTTTGCAGGGTATGTTTCTGTACATGAGTCTTTGTGACATATGACACAAATCTCATAACTCTTTGTAATCACAAATATATCAAGTTGGTTAACATGTCCATTTGTAATTAATAAAAACTTACTAATTCTCAAAAATAGAAACACTAAACCTTCTTCTTTGATTCTACAATACTCAGGCTTCATATCTTTTTTTTTTGTATGATAAGGGGGAAAAAAAAATTGTGTGTTCTTTATCTAAAGATAGTAACGGTATTGAATGCCCAAAACCTAAACCCCCATATTTAATTAAAATATATACACATTATGTCTGAAATTGAAAATCAAGCAATTGAGCAACCAGAGCCAGCCCCACTTGTTGAACAGCCACATTCTGTTATTCCGCATCCAACTCCGGCCAGCAATACTACCATCAAAAGGGTATACTTCACAAACATTCCTGCAGAGGTTTCAGAGAGTATTTTGACTGCATTTTTAAAAGAATATGAACCAACATCTGTTTTGATTCCTTATCAATACGTAACAAGATACTCTGGTAGAAAAACAGTGGTTCCACTAGGATTAGCATATGCTGATTTTGCTACACCAGAAGTAGCTAACAAGGTAGTTCTGGAGGTTAATGAGACCAGCATTGGTGAATCCACAAAAAAATTAAAATTAAAACTTTTTGAAGCATATGATCCAGAGAAAGCAAAAAATGTACAACATCGAATATTTAAGCATTTGAATAAGCAAACACCAGCAGTTAATAGCGAATCTGTTGACAATCCAGAGAAACCTGGATCTCCACAAATCAACGACAAAAATGAATCAACACCGGAAAAATCTGAATCTCCCCATGCATCCAGTCCCATTGCATACTCCAAAACCTGGATATACGTATCCAATTTATCAGCCGGCACTTTAGACACAGACTTAGCAGAGCATTTTAAGGAATATTTACCAAATGACATTTACTTATTCCAATTCAAATCAAAAAAACATAGAGGCAAGTTTTTCCAAAAAACACATTTATCAGCTATCATCAATTTACCAGCAGTAGAAGACATTGAAAACATAGCTGAATATGTTTCAAAAAAGACACACTTATCAAAGATAAGAAATGCAAAAATAAGTGTTCAACCTTGCATTGAAAAAAAAGTCACTGAAGTTATTGAAGCCGCAAAGATCAAAGAGCCTACTGTTCAAGAAACTATGGAAGAACAAGTTAGGGCTAACCCCGAACAAATTAGTGGAGAACAGAAGGAGATTATATAATCAACAATAATTTTGTTTCACCCTATTTTTTTTTTAATACTAATTTTTTTTTGTGTGTGTATTTTTTCTTATTGATTAAACACCCCATCAATATTTTTGTTTCGTGTACGGCTGAAACGTGATTACCCAATTAGTATAATTTATAAGATAAAAACGTATAATGTTGTGACAAACGGAACACCATTGAAATGTGTTAGTCCGGTACAAAGTTTTTTTTTTTTTTTGTTACAGTTTTTTTTTCTAAAATCAGTAAATTTTCACTGTAAAAATACAATAATATGTTGCAATTTCAAAATTTCCTATTTGGATAAGTTCATTTTAATAATTTCCTATTTAGGGAATTTTTAAACATATTTTTTTTCTTCATACGGGTAGCAACTCTAATGGTTACAGCTATTTTGGTGGGTGAAAAAAAAAGTAGGAAACATCAAAATAATAGCAATTGAAAAAATCAAGTTAAAATTTCCTTTTTCATCAATGTACATTTTTTTCAAGGTGTCTAATCAAAATACACTAGTAATTATATGTTTTCTTCGAGCTAGAACGTATTCTGTTTAGGCAGAGAAAAATCTCATTTAGGCTCTGTAAGTTTTTGTATTTTTTTTTTTTTCTATATTGCTCTACTCTTTCTTTACTAGTAAAAATAATTATTACTCTCATAGTTCTTATTTCACTTATTATTAAAAATACTAAATATGAAATATATATATTGATTATCAATATTATCAAAGAATAAACAAAACCAGGAAAAACCAAACTAAGACGCAATGGGTATGTACATCATAACCAATTGAATTGAATCAAATAAGTAATTATAGTGAGGATTTGTTAAATTGTATTTGACTTTTAGTACATTCATCAAAAAATAATAATAATTAGGAAGTAATAACAGAGCATTAAGGATCCATGAATAGAGTGATTATTATTTTGAGCAATAAAGTGGATTATAGACATTTGAAAAAATAACGATTGTTATAAGTTTTTATTAGTAAGCATCATTTGGAAGATAATTTATAAATTAAACAGGCATTGTAATAAAAGAATATCTTTGGTAAAAACATAATAATAAAGATGAATTTGGTTAACAAATTTTATGAAAACTTTATTATTGTGATTTATTTTTTCCAACAAAGTATTTTAAAATTGTTTTAAAGAGCAATCCAATGTCATATTTCAATTTGAATTATTTTTTAATTTTCATCAAGTACTGTTTATACGATAGGAACATATTCAAGAATATTAGTTTTTGAATACGTTTTGCATAAATGGTATGAATTTTATTGCAATAGAAATGAATATTAGTTCTCATTGGTAAAAAAAATCCTATAAGTTTATTAGCAAACATTGACTCTTTAACGCTTGAAAAACAGAGATGAAATCAAAAGTACATGAATTAAAACCAATACATTTTTTTACAATTCAACACTAGTTACAAGAAGATGATAATTAAATTATCACATTATATCAACAAAAATAAAACATTATTTACTAACAACTAAACTTATATCTTTTAATCCTTGTATTAAAACATAAACATTAAATTCACATATTATTAACTTACAGGTAGAGTTATTCGTAACCAAAGAAAGGGTGCTGGTTCCATCTTCACTTCTCACACTAGATTGAGACAAGGTGCTGCCAAATTAAGAACTTTAGATTACGCTGAAAAGCACGGTTATATCAGAGGTGTTGTTAAATCCATTATCCACGACTCTGGTAGAGGTGCTCCATTAGCTAAGGTTGCTTTCAGAGATCCATACAAATACAAGATCAGAGAAGAAATCTTCATTGCTAACGAAGGTGTCTACACCGGTCAATTCATTTCCGCTGGTAAGAACGCTTCTTTAAACATCGGTAATGTTTTACCTTTAGGTGCCGTTCCAGAAGGTACCATTGTCTCCAACGTTGAAGAAAAGGCTGGTGACAGAGGTGCTTTAGCTAGAACTTCCGGTAACTACGTTATTGTTATCGGTCACAACCCAGATGAAAACAAGACCAGAATTAGATTACCATCCGGTGCTAAGAAGGTTGTTTCTTCTGATGCCAGAGGTGTCATCGGTGTTATTGCCGGTGGTGGTAGAACTGATAAGCCATTGTTAAAGGCTGGTAGAGCTTTCCACAAATACAGAGTTAAGAGAAACTCTTGGCCAAAGACTAGAGGTGTTGCCATGAATCCAGTTGATCACCCTCATGGTGGTGGTAACCATCAACACATTGGTAAAGCTTCTACTATCTCCAGAGATGCCGTCGCTGGTCAAAAGATTGGTTTAATTGCTGCCAGAAGAACTGGTTTATTAAGAGGTTCCCAAAAGACTCAAGATTAAATTTAGTTATATTTAAAGAGATACGATTACATCAACTTTTTTTTAATATATAAAAACTTATATACTGCAAACAATCAATACTGAAAAAAAAATAAAATAAATAACAATTGTTTAAGCAAAGACTTATTATCAATATTGTGAGCTCAATTATTGCTTTTAATCACGTGATATTTGACGAGTTTAAACGCGCTTTTCAAAATGATGCCAATTTTTTGTTTATATTCTGTTTTCAAAATTTGTTTTTTTACATGTATATATGCTTTGTATATGGATTTCTTCTATCTTGTTCAACCTATATAAAAAAATACACACTCAAGACTTAGCAACCATAAAGAGTTACTATATTGAAATGAGAGTTGAAGAACTTATTATAGATGGGTTCAAATCCTACTCTACTAGAACTGTTGTATCTCACTGGGATCCACAATTTAATGCTATAACAGGTTTAAATGGTTCGGGTAAGTCTAATATTTTGGATGCCATTTGTTTTGTTTTGGGTATTGCATCCATGGCTACTGTTAGAGCTTCTAATTTACAAGATCTTATTTACAAAAGAGGGCAAGCAGGTGTAACCAAAGCTAGCGTAACTATAGTTTTTAACAATTCCCAAAAAGATAAATCTCCTATAGGTTTTGAGAATATACCAAAGATATCGGTCACCAGACAAATAACCCTTGGTGGGACAAGTAAATACTTGATCAATGGTCATAGAGCACAACAGCAAGCAGTACTTCAATTATTTCAGTCTGTTCAATTGAATATCAATAATCCAAACTTTTTAATCATGCAAGGTAAAATTACAAAAGTATTAAATATGAAACCAAAGGAGATTTTAGCACTTATTGAAGAAGCATCTGGAACTAGAATGTTTGAAGATAGAAGACAAAAAGCTGAAAAAACAATGGTTAAAAAAGATGTAAAATTATTGGAGATTAAAAGTATTTTAACTGAAGAAGTTGAGCCCAAACTAAGAAGATTTGAACATGACAAGGACATATATTTGCAGTTTCAAAATATTCAAATGGAAATGGAAAAACTGGAACAAGTCGTGGCAGCACATGATTACATAAACTCAAATGCAAATCTACTAGCAAATACTGAAAAAATCAACAGTAACAAAAAAAAGAAAATAGCGGTAACGGAGGCTTTAAAAGAATTAGAAAATGATATGATTGACATTAAGTCTAATTTAAATCAAGTATCCATGAAAAGAGATGACATTATTGAAAAAAATCAAGAAACTAAAAAAGAATATACAGAAAAACTAACTACTCTCAACAACAACTTGACAAGATTAAAAGCATCAAATCAAATTCAACAAAAAAATTTAGAAAAGGAAAGCAAAAGTTGTTTTGGCTTGAAAGACGTTGTTACAAAGAAGAAAGCTCTTCTCGAAGAAAAATCAAAAGCACTGGTCTTTGAAACAAGCAAGTCTAAAGAACTTAACGAAGATTTTGATCTGCTTAAAAATGATCTTGAAAATAAAAAAGAATTGTTAAGCTCTTTACAAACCGCAGGATCCTCTCCAAGCGGATATGTTACTCAAATCAATAGGTTGAAAAAGGAACTGAATGAACATATTATGAATTTGAAAAAAAACGAAATGAAGATCAATTCTAATAATATTGAGATTGATAATAACAATATTCAGATAAAAGAATCGGAAAATTCTATGAAGTTAAATGAAGTACAATTACAAGAATTAGAAAGAGAATATTCAGATATAACCATTCAGCTACAAAAAGAAAATTTTGACGAAAATAGATACAAGCAATTAAAAGACACCGAAGCATCTTTAAAACAAGACATAAAAAAAGTATCTCAACAAATTGAATCTTGGAAACGAAAGTTGTATAATTTGGATTTTCAATACGATCAAAGAAATGTGAAATTTAATCCAAAATCGATTAAAGGTGTAGCTGCTACGTTGTTTGATATTGATAGCAATAATATGGATAAAGCACAAGCACTACAGGTATGTGCTGGAGGTAAACTCTTCAATATTGTTGTTGAAAATGAAACTGTGGCAGCTGAGCTTTTGGAAAGAGGTAATCTAAAAAAGAGAGTCACTATCATCCCTTTGAACAAGATATCTACAAGAATTATTAAAAATGAAATAATTGCAAAAGCCAAAAGTATTAGTGGAGCTCCTGAAAAAGTTGATTTAGCCTTAAATTTAATTCAGTTTGACAGTGATGTATCTAAAGCTATGCAATTTATTTTTGGTAACGCTTTAATTTGTGATACTGCTGATATTGCTAAGAAGATTACCTTTCATCCAGAAATCAGAACCAAATCGATAACTTTGGACGGTGATATTTACGATCCTGAAGGTACTTTGTCAGGTGGTTCCAGAAGTAATAATAATAACATTCTTGAACAAACACAAGTCTTTAATAAGTTGTTAAGAGACTTGAATTTATTAGAAGGAGATTTGGAAAAATGCCATGGAGAATTGAATGTTTTAGAAAAGAACAGGAGTAGAATTATCCCACTGCTGAATAATATCAAGCTTGTAGAAAATAAAATATCTCAATTAAAAGCTGAAATGAAAAATTCTTACTTTTCTGTTTTGACATCCAAAAACCTTGAGCTAAGAAATGAAAATGATAATATCAATGTCACTACATCTAAATTAAACCATTTGATACAAGCTGCCAATGAAAGCATAAAAAACACTGAAGATGATTTAAAAAACTTCCAAAAAAACAAGTCAGGCAATTTAGATAAATTAGTTAGTGAAATCAACAAACTTTCAAAGGAATTAAAAGTCAAAGAACAAGACTGTGATACTGCTACTGAATTAGTTGAGGAATTGACTATTGACAAAGAAAGATTATTTGAAGAAATTGAAGCTGATGAAGCTCAAATAAAATCTTTAGACTCATTCATTGAAGAAACTAATAACAACATTTCAAGTGCAAATAATGCTATAATGGAGTCTAAAGAAGAAATAGATTTGTTGAAGCAACAATCTTTGGATAATAGTTTGGAAAACGAAATCATTGAAAATGAATTTAGAAAACTTACCAGTTTATTGACTGCAAAGAAAAATGAAATTGAAAAAATGCCAGTCTTAATCAAAGAAATACAGGAAGCCATAGATGATATCTACGAATCTAATAGAATTTTAGATGAAAAGTTGGACAAATTGGTGACTGAATTTGAATGGTTAGAAACAGATAAAACAAGATTGAACAAGGTCTTGAAAGATAGTGAGGATATAGTTTTGGAGCAGTCCAAAGCTAACTTGGCAAAGTTAAGAGAAAGTCACAACTCTTTGAAGAATAGAGTAAATCCTAATGTTATTACCATGATAGAATCTGTTTTGAAAAGAGAAAAAGCGTTACAAACTATGATCAGCACGATTGAGGGAGATAAACTAAAAATTCAAGAAACTATTGAAACACTTAACCAGCATAAAATAGATGCATTAATGAAAACATATGAAAAAGTTACTGTAGATTTTGGTGAAATATTTAGTGAGTTATTGCCTAACTCATATGCAAAGTTGGTCATTTTACCAAACAGCAACATAACAGATGGTTTAGAAGTTAAAGTCAAATTGGGTTCTTTATGGAAGGAATCTTTAGTTGAATTATCAGGAGGTCAACGTTCTTTAGTGGCTTTATCTTTGATTTTGGCATTACTACAATTTAAACCGGCACCAATGTACATTTTGGATGAGGTTGATGCAGCTTTAGATTTGTCTCATACTCAAAATATTGGTCACTTAATCAAAACCAAATTTAAAGGTTCTCAATTTATAGTCGTTTCTTTAAAAGAGGGTATGTTTACCAATGCTAACAGAGTGTTTAGAACTAGGTTCCAAGATGGTACATCTACTGTAAACATAATGACTTAAATATAAGTTAAATAAATTTAATATCAAAAATATATAATTTTTTGCGAAAAATAAAACAACTAATAAACTTCTAAGATGTATCTACCAGTGTCTTTCAATTTTTCAATAGCTTCATCTAAGTTAATCTTTTTGCCCTTTTCATCAGCATCAGATTTTAAGATTGATTGCAGTGCTTCAGTGATGTTAGGAACAGGCCAAGTAGGTCCACATAAATAGAAAGAACCTTCTTGATCACAGAAAGCAGTTTTCAAAGCAGGCAAAACTTCCTTGATTCTGTCTTGAATATAAATTTTTTCAGGTTGATCTCTAGAGAAAGCAGCACCAATGTGGGTGATGATGCCAGCATCCTTCCAAGCTTCCCATAATTCACCGTATAAATATTCTTCAACTTTGTGTCTAGAACCCAAAAACAGGTATATTTCACCAATAGGTAAGCCTTGAGAACGTTGCCAGATCTTTTCTTCAACAATTGCCTTGAATGGAGCTAAACCAGTACCTAAACCAGACATAATAACAGGTTGTTCTGATCTTGGTGGTAGTTTCATAACAGATGGTTTAACAGAAACAACCAATTCAGTTCCAACGGATAAGTCAGCCAAGTACTTAGAAGCTTGTCCATATCTCAATCTACCTTGAGAATCAGTCCAGGAAACAACAACAATCAATAAGTGAATCTTTGTTGGATGGACTTTTTGGGAAGACGCGATGGAATATTCTCTTCTCTTTAAAGATGGAATCAAAGTTAGCAAGTCCAAAACTGGTGGCTTAACAGTGTTGAATTTTTGTAATAAAACATCAGCATACGTTAAGAAATCTTCATCTTGAACTTTTTTCAATTCAGCTTCACCAGATGGAGAAATCAAGTCAATGATTTTCTTTAAAACAACTTCATCTTTGGTGTAAGTTATCAAAGATTCATAAAACTTCTTACCAGGTTTACCAAACAAGTCAATTTGATCGGCAAATACTTGTAATAAAGTTCTTGTTTCAATCAAACTAGGATTTTCTCTGTTTGGAGTTTGTACTAATTGATGAATATCGGTAACCCCATATTCTTTCAAAAAACTTTTTACATCATCGATGTTGTTTTTTGCATGAACACCTAAAGCTTCACCAATTTCATATTTCAAACCAGAATTACCAATATCAAATTCAATTTCAAAGATATTTCTATCGTAATTTAGAGGAGTGACTCTTTTGTTCTTAGAAACACTAACAACAAAGTTCTTAATTGGTAAGTCGGGTCTTAATTCTTCTTTAGCATTAAAGGCCTCACTAAATACAAGTTGTTTAGAAAGTTCAGATAAATTGGTGTTTTCAAACACAGGTTCATCTTCCTTCTTGACAACTCTTGGATTAGCTTCAAAAGAATTTTCGGACAAGTAAGTCTTCAAAACTTCTTCTTCTTCTTGTTTTTGGTTTTTATCTGAAGAAGATAAATAAGCAGGTAGTTTAACAACATCTAACTCGCCAACAGCAGCTTCATAGTTACTGTTTACAGAATCACTGATAACAGAAGCCAATAATTCAATTTGAGTACCATTGGTAGCCCAAATTTTTTTGATGATATCTTGATCAGAAAGTTGGTAACCAAATTTCCAAAATAAGGCTTCTAATAAATAAACCAATGCTCTACCTCTAGTTTCATCAGTATCATTAATTTTCTTTCTATCAACAACAATAACTCTCAAGTTCTTGTTGACAATAGCTGATAAGTACTTAGATGGTATCTTTAGCTTTGAAGCAAAGTATTCAGGATCCTTTAAGTTTTCTAAAGAATGCTTATCACTAAATAATAAAATGGTGGAGTTAATAGCAACAGTATTCAAAACATCAAACTTTTGTAAGATGTCAATATCGCTTAAAACAGTTAACTTTGAGTTTTCGTTGTTAACAACCAAATGCTCAATTTTTGAGTCAGTGTTTACAGCAATTTGTGCTTGAAAGGTACCACCTTGAGTTAAATTGTCATACTTGACTCTCAAAGATGGATCAAATGATTGATTGTGTTGGATCAAGTTGTCCAATAATTGGTATGGGAATTCTATGAAAGCTGAGTTCTTGACTTCGTCATCATGAGACCATACATTGATTTCATTAATTTTTGATAAAGAATTATCAACACCTTTTTCAGTAGAGATGTTCAAAGAGTTGAATACAATTTCCTCAACAGCATTCTTAGACCAAGTAAAATCAGAAGTGTAGGAAATGGCATTTATATCAATATCAGAGGACAAGTCAGAAGATTTCAAAATGCTTTGAATGGTTGAATACAAAAAGTTCTTACTTTTGCTAGTTTTGTTTAATTGTGAAGCGTTGCTTTGTTCAATAACAATGATCTTTTTCAAAGACTTTGGCAATATGCTTAAAAACTTTTTAGCATCAAAAGGAATTGGTATTCTAATAGCAATTCTACCAATGCTATCGGAACCTGGGAAAGAAACAGAATCCAAAAAATCATCGAAAACTGTTGTTTCTGTACTACCAATAGTAACAAACAAAGTTTTGACATTGTTTAAGTTTCCAGCTTTCAAGTCAAAATTTTCAATAGCAAATGATTTTGTCTTTGAAGATTCATTTGCTGGAATAGAGTTTTTGATGTACTTGTTGAATGCAGTAATAAAGTCATTCAAATCAGCATTTTCAGCATTTAATCCGCTTTGATTTAAAACAGCTGCAGCATCAATAAATTGGTTTCTCAAAAAATTCTTATCTTCGTGATCTGGTTTGAAGAAAGTATTCTTAGCAGCAATAGCATCTAGTAAATGGCAAGTAGTACCAAATCTGGATAAAAATGAAGCAAATAAAGTAGTTTGAGATACTTCTCTCAAATTGATAGGAGAGATTACTGGATAATTTAGTTCATTTGCAATGTTTAAAGAATCCAAAATATCAGGAACAATTAATTTTTCATTTTGATTATAGTCTAAATTTGAGATGTTGATTAAAATTTTTAAAGAGTTGTTTTTTGGGGAAGCCTTTCTCAAAGTTGGGAATAAGTATTTCAAACCGTAAGAAGGAATGATAATACTTGAGCTTAAGTTATTGGAAGGATCAGATTCCTCTAAATACCCCAATGGCAAAGAACCCAACCCAGATCTAATAGGCAATTCATGTAAAGTGATGTCAGAATCCTTCTTATTGACAATATAGGAATCCAATAGGTTGTTTGCCTTAGTAGAATTACCGAATGTTTTGTAAGAAAAAATGGTGTTGAAGTTCTTTAACAATACTGATTGATTAATATCAAGAGCATTGTCAACATTAGTGTTGGTAGTGAACTGACTCATTGTAATATCTTTGGGTACTACTTCAATTTTTCATACCTTAACAGTGAACAAAAATGTTATCAAAGTTACTTTTATTAAATTCAGCTTTTTTTTTTTTTTTCAAGTTACTTATTTGTACTATAACAAAAATAATTAAACAAATACGGTGAATAATAACTAAAAAATAACTACCCAATGTGTGGTGTTGATCACAGTTTCAATTGAGAATTCCTACGTGTAGTTTCCACATAAGTAGTACATGATTCATATAATGCGGATATCCTTTTAAACACCACAGTTTAAAACGCTACTAATGTTTTCTCCGCACACGTCACGTGAATTTTGCTTTTTTCACAGTTTTTTTTTTTGCCGATAAGACAGAAGCCAGTGTTGTTGATATTTCATGATAAGAGCGTACACGTGACTGTAGACTCAATCTAATGTAAAACTCAAAAGGAACCTTAATGATTGAAACAAAAATTGTAAATGGGTCTTTTTTAAGTGCTAGTTAATGCATTTGCCATGCTTTAGTACACTTGGATAGTTTTGTTTAAAGAACACGTGAGTTACGTTGTTTATATGGGTTTAAATGCAAACAGACACTTTAACACAGGAGAAAAAACTGGAAAAAAAAAATTTTTTTTTTTAAAAAATCTTAACTGAAGTCCACTAAATAATGAAATTAGTCAAGTTCAAAACCATAAGAAAACCAATCTTCTAACTGTAGGTTTAACTAATGAGTGCTTTTATAGATAATGTCATTGACAAGCTAAATCAAGAGGCTGTTTCTTTCTACAGCAGAATTGTCAACAATAATCCAACAGATACTGATAAAATCATAGGAACTATTAGTTGTGTAAGTATACTTTACTACTTCTTATTTATACCTTCAACTCCAAAAGTAAAGAAAACTATACCAAGAAAACCATATGCAAGAAAAAAATTAGTCAATAATGACAAGTTTTCTCCACTCATAGACAAGACTTTGCAAAACGAAGATAAAATCAATGCCGTTGTAAATAAATTCAAAACTACGTTTGAAAAAGACTGTATAAAGTTACTAGATCCAGAAAACAAATACAACTCTAATGATGATAAAATGGTATATCAACAAAAGTTTTTAGGTGAAATGCTAATGAAATTGTTACTGGAATTAGATGCAGTTGATGTAAGCGAAATAGAAGATGTGGAAAGAAAGCAAAATATAAAGCAAATGAGAAAAGATGGTATCAAGTTGATTCAAGGTTACTTGAAGCCTATTGATGCTTTAAAGAAATGAGTTGCATATATAGATGATCTTTAATTTTTCAAGTTTTGAAAAAAACATTATACCTAAGTTTTTAAATTGTTTACATAAATTTTTGAATTAAGTAGTTTAAGCAGTGTAACAAGCTTATTTAAGTTATTTAAATTACTTTAATTTTTTTAAAATTTTAACATGTATAGATTGATACATCACGTGACACATGTAAACAAATTTCTTTAGATACTTCAAAAATAGTAGTATATGAACAAATTACAAAAGTTGACAATACATTTTGTTTTTTAGTTATAACCATGCAGGCTTTACTACCAAATCTTAGATCTTTTCTTCTTAAAAATGTTTTAAAATGGTTTTACATTATAATTTTATAAAACTTGGATTAGTTGCAAAATTACTTAAAAAGGACATATCAGTGCTTCTTGGATAATAATTTTAACTCACTAAAAACTGGATTGATGCTATGTTTTTCTTCAACAAACTTTAAAATTCATATTAATAAATATTTTACTGTACAATTTATAGTATATAAGAGAAACTTTAAATAAGCTATAAAATCCTTGTAAGGAATAGTCAAAAACATCAAAACAGGAACTACCAATAGGAGGAAACATATCCAACTAATTATATATGAAAACTTATTTATCAAGCTTTTTGATCTATTTAGGCTATCTAGCTCAATTTAGTAGTACTGCATCTTTAGGTAAAAATGCTATTACTTTACCGCTAAATGATGAAATTTTTTATTTATCAACATCTTTCAATCTAAACAATAAAGACATCTCATTTTTATTAGATTCAGGATCAAGTGATACTTGGGTATTTAGCTCTAAATTATGTAAAGATGGCTACTATTGTTCAAATGACTATCTGGATTTTAATTTAGGAACTAATACAGGTTATTCTTTTCAATCAGAATATTTTGGTGGTCAAACTGTTGTTGGTGAGTTGTATATTGCTTCTGAAGCCACATTTGGTAGCAATAACTTAAAACAAAAATTTTATTATGGATACATTAATGATACTACTAATTTCATCACCAGTGCTTTGTTTGGTATTGGCCAAAGTAAAATGCAATCTCAAAAACTATACTCCTATGATGACTCTTACCCATCAAACAGCACATATCCCACTTTTTTAGAAGATATTAACGGTAGAAACACTTTTTTGATTGATTTGCCAAATAACAAATTTGACATCTCGGATCACGTGAATGGTGATTTAACAATTAATCTAAATACTGATTCCCATTACTACCAAATCAATGTTACTGATGTTGGGATTATTACCAATTTGAAGAAAAACAACGGTGATTTAAAATCTTTATTTGATTCTGCTACTGGCAATACTGTTAAGTCTATCTTGGATACAGGTTCTTCAGTGCTTCAGTTGCCAGCAGAGGTTGTCAGCAACTATGCAAACAAAATTAGCTCTCTCTATTGGGATAATTCTCAACAAAGCTATGTTTTTGAATCTTGCCCATCTGATAATGTCAAACAAAATTTACCACACTTGGTTCTTACTGTCAAAAACAAAAACGGTGAATCGAAATACATCAAGATCAGAGGTCAAGATTTAGTCGTTGAAGTAGAAGAAGGTGTATGCGCACTTGCTTTAAGTCCCAGTGACTTTAGCGTTTTAGGCATTCCATTGTTTAGATCAGGCACAATTGGATTTGATTTAGATCATCAAATAATCACCTGGAAAGGATTAGTCAGATGAAAGCTGAGATCTAGCTTAAAGACATATAAATATTTAACCGGTATATTAATTAAAGCCCTACTTTATTTCCTAATACAGACATATAAAAAAAAATGTGAACAGACATACGCACGTGAATTTTCAACATTCAAAAAAAGTATTTAACCAACAGAAGAACCAGTACCAGGAAACTTTTCACAAGCAGTCTTTGATGTCTATATATGAAAGAAAATAACAGTAAAGTTAGCTTACCAATTTATTAAATTTTAACCCAAAAAAAAATAAATGAGAATATAACAGTGATTTAATAAGGCATCGAGTCATTCATTTTGACCTTCTTAACTCCTTAGCAGCTTTTCAATTATTAGCTGAGACAATTGTCTTGCGCGTATTACTAATAATTTCATGATTTTTTTTCACACGTTCAAATATATGTGGATTTTTATAATTCTTCTTTTTCTATATAGAAATATAACCTAATTTGATACGAGAAACTATTGATTATCAAAACCATATAAACATGTTCACTGGTATTGTTGAAACCGTGGGATCAATTATTGATCTGAAAAATGATAAAGATAACTATGAAGTAACAATTCAAGTAGAGGACAAGGCAGATTTCTTATCTGATTGCCAAATAGGTGATTCCATTTCATGTTCTGGTATATGTTTAACGGTTATAGAGTTTGATTCGAATAAAAACTGGTTCAAAGTCGGGATCTCTATTGAAACTTTAAGAAGAACAACTATTGAAAAAATGTGGACATCTTTAGAAAACGCACACAAAATCAACTTAGAAAGAGCTATGGGTTCCGGTAATCACAGATTTGGTGGGCATTATGTTCAAGGTCATGTGGACACAATTGCTGAAGTTGTAGAGGCCGTTGAAGAGGGAGATTCTGTTAATTTTAAATACAAACTAAGAGACATTGAAAACGTTAAGTACATAGTAGAAAAAGGCTTCATCACAGTTGATGGTGCTTCATTAACTATTACTAATGTGGATGATGACAAAGGTACATTTGGCGTTAGTATGATAAAACACACAAGAGATGTTTTGGCCAAGAGACCAATAGGCACATTCATCAATGTTGAAGTAGATGTAACAGGAAAAATGATTGCCAAACAAGTGGACTTATACATGAAAAAATATACCAAATAAGATATATATAAAAGAAAAATTACACTCTATTTATATAAGTTGCTTTATAATTCGAAAATCAAAGATACACCGTCGTCACCAGCAGTGATTAATAAGTTGTTCTTTTCATCAACAGCAAAATCCAAAACACCCATATTATGACCGTGAGCAATCCATTGACTTTGTTCATTAGCGATTTGATATGGATCATAAGTGTATACTTTACCATCCATACTGGATACAAATAACCTTTTATCGACATTATTTGTTCCTGATGATATGTATGTTTTAGTTATAGCTTCTTCTAATTTTAATTGAGATCTGATCTTAAAAGTTGGGATATCATAGACAATCAAATCACCTCTGACAATTCCAACAACTAACAAGGCTGGCTTTCCAGGAGTTATTAGCCAAGAAATAGATTCAATAGACAAATCACTCATTTCTTCGTGTTCAGTTATGTTTTCAATAACAGCAGGGTTGAAATATAGAACTTGGTGGGATTGTAAATTTAGTAAAGTTAAAGCACCTTCGGTAGAACCAACAGCAGCTAACCTTTGAGGTTGGGCATCAGATTTAGGAGAGATTTGCAAAGATATCCATTGTGGAGTAGCATGAGATTTGAAGTTGGATTCAGTCCATTTCATTATAGCTTCACCAGTATAAACAGACCATAAAACAATAGAGCCATCTACAGATAAAGAAAGTAGTTGAATGTCGTCTTCGGAGTAATTTATGAATTCACCATTGGTACAGTCTTGTTGATGTGAAAACCCAGACATAACCAAGTTCAAGTCATTCTTGGTTAGTTGGTAAACCCAAACAGAACCATCGGTACCACCAAAGGCAAACATACCTTCAACGGATTCGTTAATCTTCAACCATTGTAATTCTTCAACTTGTTGAATTTCATGGATTAATTCCCAAGTACCCTTTTTGATGGTTTTGTAGATTTTAATCAAACCATTCATATCCCCGGAAATTAAGTATAAACCTTTAGGTCTTGTTAAATAACATCCAATTACAGACTCATTATGCTTAATTTCAAATAGACTCTTTCTTTCAACTGGTTCACCATCAGTGTTGGTTTGTGTGTTGATGGCATTGTTGTTGATTTCCCAGACATGAGCAGTATCATCACCTGAACCGGTGATGCAAATACCACCATATGAGTCGATGTTGAATACAGAGTCTTTGTGTAAATCGTAGTAACCTTTACTGTTGTTGGTCATATCAATTTCCACTCTGTCGTCTTCCATGTCCAAATCGTCGTCCATATCTTCAGGTTGAACATCGTCTTGGTTTTGATCGTAAACCTGTTCGACTTCGTTCATTTCCAAGTATTCGGCATCCTCTTGGATAGGGTGTTGTTCATTATTGAATTCTTCGGACATTGTTAAATTCCCTTCAAATGTTTATTTGCGTTTTGGTAATTACCTTAAGGTGTTGTTTTATTTAACCCATGATATCTATACATTTAAATACTTGCCATATATTGATTTAAAATTTAAAAAAAAAAATAATAATAATATTAAGAAAACGTAGGTTTGCCGTTATTAGCTAAAAGAAGAGTTTTCTGGAATAAGAAAAAAAAAAAGCAACGTGAATCACGTGCGTTTATGCCACCTCATATCGCCTACGTTTTCTTTATGATTCTAAATCCCTTAGTGGCTTTCAAATAGCCTTACTCCTATGCCTTGGGTGTTAAAATTTTAACACCATTTTTTTTTTTAAAAATTTAGTTTTCAATTAATAACCAAACCACACATAAAGAGTTTAATAAACCCCAATAGATATTATCTAGAGTTAATGTCGCATTTTCACAACAATGAGTTCAGAAACACTCATAACCAAATAAACAGAAAAAGATTCCAACACGACATTGGGGAAGCTAACAACACATTGAATATAAAAACACAAAATATAAGAAATATTAAAATAAGATCACATGCAGGAAATGCTAAAAGACTAAGGGCCAATAGTGACAATTTTGCACAAAGCAAACTTAACATTGATAGAGTATTGGATTTATTGAATAAAGAACAATTGGTTCATTTATTGAAGAAGTCAATGGACATCGAACCAAAATTGGAGTCATTTGTTCTGGAGGAAATTGATTGCAAGTTTTTTAACAACTCAAAGTTCAAAATGCTACAAAATAAGATTATATCGAATTTTAATAAGCTAGTATCACAAATTCCATTTGAAAGATCCAATACCTCTGTGTCATCTCAAAGCGAATACTCCAATAATGAGGAGTCAAGTGATGCATCTACAGAAGAAACATCAAAAGTCATCGACTATTCATACATAACTGTGAATGACTATAGTTTTGAAAAGGTTAAATCAAGCTATTTAAACTTTTTGAATTTGATTTATGATTACAATGAATATGCTCTAAAATTCTGTTCCTTGAATATGGAAATTTGGTCTTTATTAGAAACATCTCTAAAGATTTTAATTTGCTTACCAAAATTAGAAAATAAAGTGAACAATTATTATAAATCATATTTAATAGAAAAGTTGGATGTATTAGTATCAAATGTCTTACTAGAGCAAACTAACGGCAATGATCGTGATATAATCAACAACATAGAGATGATAATCAACATGAACAGATCCAAATTTAACTTCTTGATATCCAGCTTAGGTGTTGAAAAGTTTTTTAATATAAACAATTTCATCAATAACCTCTGTGGTACTTATATTCCAAATACTGCTAGTTCGACGGAAAATGAACAAACAAACAATAGCAGTAGTGGAATGGATTACATAAAAAACTTTTTACAAGAACAAAATAACGCTTCTAAATCGATGGCCAACAAATTCAACAATGGAAATTTGGAGTTTCATGACAGTATTTTGATTACAGGAGATACTGATGATAGATACCTCAACAGAAGTGAAATAAATTCAAACAACGGAAATAATGCAGATGCCTTAGATAATCTAAGCACTGAGCTGGCAATGGGTAGTGCTAGCGTTTATCTAACATAATATATATATATACAACAAAACGATATCATACTAAACCTAAATACTCTTGCATCAATAAATATACCTTTGGTCCAGTGTGTTTTTTTCTTCATCTCATTCATCTCTCCAATTCGGTTGGATAACTGCCTTATCTCCGATATTTATCTGATAATGAGAACTTACCTTTTTTCCATATAACATAGGGAGAATATCACAAAGCAGTTTTAAATTCAACAGCTCAATAAACATAAAGAAATACTCAGCCTTATACCTAGAAACAAGTTAGATAATATACAATGTCATACGATAACAGATATGTACATGATGATAAAAAGAGAAGATCAGCATTTGAAATTTCTTCAAAGGCTTTAATTCTAGGAGCAATTCAAGGGTCTGTGTTATCTATTACTGCACATGCCTTACTTTTGAGATTTTCTCCGGGATTCAGAAATTTGCGGACACCTTTGAAATGTGCTTTCCACACTATTATCATAGGTTCAGCATCAGGTTGGAAGGGAGAAAGATCTATAACTGAATATAGACATCAAATGTCACTTGTAATGAAAAAAAAGAGAGAGAAGATGGTTGAGGAAGCTGCTGAAAAGGGGATCTTCATTGAAGAATAAAATCTATGTATATTAATGCTTATATATTAACTCTGCAATGCAGGGGAAGACTCCGATGTCTTCTCATTTTTAGAAGGAAATATTAATGAATACAATCCGTAACTTAGCTTAATGCTAATCAGTATTATCTTGATCATCCACTCAATCAGCCAGAATCCAATATTTGTAATCAATGATTCTTCTTCGTGTCCTAGTCTTTTTCTATGTCTTACGTTGCTATAATTGCTGCTAGAATCAGCATCAAAGTCATCAATACCAATTTTTTTCAATCTGAGTTGTAGAGTAGTGCTAATTTCTGATTGTATGTGCGTCATTTGCAATACCATTTTAGATAGTTCATTATTTTCGCTTATTTCAGTCAGTTTTTCACAGTTTGGTACATCTAGAACTATGTCGTTTTTTAATAGTTCTAGAATCTCCAGACTAGGTATTTCAAAAGATTCAAGTTTAGTCAATTGTTCATCGTTTTCATAATGAAATCTATCTAATCTATTGATCAATAGTCTAGTCAAAGCTTCGTAATACAAGACCTTTTCTAATTTTGACTGTTCATATGATTCTAAAGAATCTATGGTGTTTTTGATCAATTTGTTCACTTTGCTTAAACCCTTTTTGCTGAAGTTAGAATCCGTTGAGTTTTTGGTGATGCTTTTACCCTCGCTTCCATCAGGCACACTCAACCCTTCGTTGACATCTGCATATTCCTTAAAGCTATCGCCATCTGATAGAGAAAGTTCTGATGCCCCTGAGGATAAATTTCTGCTTTCACTATTAGGAACACTTAGAAGATTTAGGTTTCCCTTATTACTCTGGCTTAATTTTCTTTCCTCACCATCTTTAATAGACATGAACTCTTGTTTAAGATGCAAAATCTTCTGGATTGTTATATCTTCATATCTTTCATTAACACCAACAAACCACTTCCAGTATTGATATTTGGTTACTGCCTTTTTGTCTGTGCTATGGTTCAATTTATAAGCGTAATATGAATGATGATGGTGTGCATTATCGCTTTTATCTATTCCAGCACGGATAGGTCCTCCTCCTTCAGAAGTGTCCTTGTAAAACTTCTGATATATCATGCTTACATTAGTCCGTTCGGTGAATGCTAGAACAGGAATCAATGGTGGGTCTGGTATGACATTTTGATAGTTTTTCATCAACTTTTGAAAATTTCTGGTTGTATTTGTGAGTTGATTTTCTTCAGTTTTGTTCCCAAAGTTGTGCAACTGAAGCTTTAATTCTCTGTCTCTTATTGTCTTAAGAGGATTGTACTCGCTGTCCACGTTTTGCATCTCCATTAGTCTATAATATTCAGTCATGTAATGCTTGATTTTGTTTAATGCAACATTCTTTTTGATATCGCCTATTGTTATATGTTTTTGTTTTCTCATTGATTCTAAGAAATCTGTACACTCAACAAAGTCACCTGAACAATTGTTCATTTGTTTCTTTAATAGATAATCAGATATGTCTTTTATTGTGAATCCATCGCAGATTACTTGTTCATCTTTTAGCTTTCTATTTTTATCAAGATTTTCTTTTGATTCCGCTTCATCAATAAGAGGCTGTTTATTCACTTGACTATTAATAACATCATAAAATGAATTATTGCTAAAATCATCATTCATAATTACTGAATTTGTCCTTGTTATTTGTTTATAGTTCTCTAAGTCTACATGCCCATCGTTACTTGCTTTTTTGTTATTGTTTTCACTACTTTCGCTTGTATAATCAAAATTCTTGTTAGCTTTGCTGTCAAATATTGACATTAGTGACGAGCTATTGTCTGATGACGTAGACCTGTGCCCAAATTCTTGTTCTAAATGACTCTTCGATGTACTAAGGGGCCGTTTATGTTTTTTATCTTTTCGCAGGGTGCTATTCAATTCTTGTTTTTGTGTTCTACTAAATACCTTCATATTATTAATTTTATATAGATCCTATGCAGTCAGGTACTTCACAAAGTCTTATGGGGTCTTTCTCAAAACCAGTAGCAATACTTTAAATAAAGTAGACAACTATAGAGAAATTTAAAATTTTAGGACCTTATATTTTTTTTTTTTCCTACAAAATGCACATTATGATTTTTTCCGCTTATAATAAACATAAACTAATAATTTGAAAAAAATGTGACTTATACAGCTATGTTAAGTTGATATTAAATTGGTGAATAACCAAAAAAAAAACTTGCCTTGCGCTATGAGCATACCTTTATATTTTACTATTCTTCACAATAAAACAGACACTGCTTTATATGAGACTTATTTAGCACGTAACGATTCTTTGTCGATAGAAGATATTGCTTTGAAAGATTTATACCCGTTTATTGCCAATTCAGCTATAGATGTTATTGATAATATTCAAAGTACAAACGAAACTTCTTTTCCATACAATAAATCACATTTGCACCAGAAAGTAAAGGATCTTGTTAAAGCAGGCATTGAACACAAAGTAGAGCCAAACAGAACATCTTTTTATGCCGAAAACATACTTGTAAATGATGCAAATAACCCACATAAACAAAGTACGTTTCAGAAAGTTTCAGGTACTCAAAACACAACTTTACAACACATAAACAATCTCCCGGAAGGCTCTTTATTTTTAGGAACTATAGATGAGTACAATGGTTATTTGGTTTCATCATACGTGACCTATAACAATACCAAGTTTGTTGTGATATCAGATAGTAAATATGAGATCAATTATCTCCAGTTACAAAAATTTTTTTTAAACGTTCATGATTTGTACTTAAAACACTTGATGAACCCGTTTACTGCTTCAAGAATCCCTAAACCTATAAAAAGTGCATTATTTGATTCAAAAGTCAAGGTACTGGGTGATTTATATTTGTTATCCCAGTAGTAGGTTTTTTTTAAAATAAAGTTACAGTTACATATCTTATATAATGAATATACTTCTGATAAACTAATCCGAATTGTCTTTTAAATAAAGGTTAATGAATTCTGCTCCCGACAGATGGCCATTACTTTTATCTTTGAATATTTTTACCTTTTGGAGTTTGTCATTTAATAATCTTTCTGCATTTTCAAAGACCTTTTTAAGGAGTACAACTTCATCATTATTTTTTTCTATGCTGTTACCTATAACTTTCAATTGCATATTAATGTTATTGGAAATCTCCTGCACAATACGAACGTTATGATTCAAAAAGTTAATTTTATAATTCTCAAGAGCTTCATCATACTCGATTGCTTCTTTATTGTTCAATATTTCGTTTTCTAAATCACCTAAAAGATCTTTTTCGTTTGAAAAAACTGCATCTATATCATTAATACTGTTTTTTAACTGCTCAATCATCTTCTTTACTTCATTTAAAAGCTTTTGATTATAGTCGTTCAGAGGCTCTGGTGAGAATATTTTCCATTTTTGCATGCATTCTTCAATTTTTATCATTTCTTCTTCATTATCCGGTATAAGTGATGTTTTTTTTTGTTTATACTTATTGAGAACTCCATTAAAAATCTGTTTGTTTGTTGTGGTGATGTCTTCTTGCTTCATTTTGTTGGCTATTGAAGTATTGATTAATTGTTTTATAAGTAAGTCTCTTCCTAATGAGTATGATGAAAACTGGCTTCCAATAAGATTAGATTCCTTTCCATCAAAGTATGATTGTGTAGCAATGTTCGAAGTAGCCAGTAAATCATTTGTTGTAGCTTTGTAAATGTTTTTAGAGTTTGTATTGCTAGTTTGAGTATTTCCCCATCCTTGAAATGTATTGTAGTCTACTTCTTTGTAAGTTTTGGTTGAAACACTAGGAACCAATGGAAAACTTCTTTGTGATAATGTTCCTAGTTTCATCTTTTGGCCATTGCTTTGAGTATGAGCCACTTCTGGAGCTACATCACTGTGAATGATTTGTTCGTTTTCTTCAATAATAAAACGATCCTTCCCTGGATTATTAAGATATTCTTGTTCGTTTATTTTTACATCATATTTAAAATCTGGATCTAGTGATTGTCTATTGCTAGCAACATCACTCATTGCTTTTAATATGGGCTGGTTTATGGTGTATTAGTTTTATTCAAATCATCTAATATCATATGTTCATGAAGCTAGCAAAAAAAAAAAAAAAAACAGTAAACATCAGAAAAAAATAAAAGAAGGAAGAACG
>ERZ794936.266-NODE-266-length-28674-cov-34.741780_pt1 | contig 28674 bp, 8 predicted proteins | sample MGYA00511083_ERZ794936 | MGnify/ENA primary metagenome ERZ794936 (study PRJEB30137, sample SAMN04331409) | food metagenome | isolation source: Y2 must sample point D1 replicate A | place: Australia: South Australia | collected 2014 ... | reverse complement strand
TGCTGCTGATTTATGGAGTTTGGAGAAACCATATTTGAAGTGTTTGAAACGTTGGACATGTTGGCAACGGGAGAAATGGCCTGATTTCTCTGATAGGTGGCAGAAACCACTGTGGAACCGTTATTGCTCCCACCACTTCCTAGTACGTTTGAGTTCCCGGATGAGTAGCTGGAAGCGCTTGCTGGTGTGGTTTGCGAACTATACATGTTGTGGTGGTTTTGTGGAGGACCCTGAGCGTTTGGGTTGCTCATATTAGAAAAACTCGTTTTCATGTTCATTCCGCTGTTTCCCATCATCTGAGAAGGATCCATGTTGTAAGTATTCCCTGTATTAAAATGATTTGGTGTGTTACTATTGTTGATGTTTGTTCTTGAATGGGTGCTGGATATGCTATTGTTTTGTGACATTGATTTAGCAGAAAGATTCTTCAAATGGTTTTGTTGTCCAGCGTTTTGATAACTGTTAAAGTTTGTATTGCGTGGTGTGCTAGCATTTGTTGTGCTCGAATTGATGATGTTTTTCAATTGCATGTTTTGGTCAGTTAAGATTTCGCATTTTGTTTCCAAATGTTCAATATACTCAATTGTTTTCGCCAAGATTGTTGCTTTGTTTAGTTTTTTGGCCGGTTCCAATCCTTCCAACAAGAAATAATCATTTTCCAAAATCAAATCGCCTCTTTCCCTTTTGTGTGACACTCTTAATGTCGGCACAATGTTTCTAAACGTTAGTATTTTTTCATTGATATTGTTTCTGTATTTTTTTTCAATTATATTATGACTGACTTTTTCCTTTTTCTTGCGTTTCGGTTGATTTGCTAAACCTGCTGCTCCCGGTAGTGTTGAAGCAGACAGTGATGACGATGCAAGATTGTTGACGTCATCCAAAAGTTCGTTTTCGTCAAAAGAACCAATGTCGTCATCAAAATCTTCATCTAGCAAACTGCCTTGTCTTAGGTCAAAATCATTTGTTGAAAGAGCACTGATCACTGGATTCGGCACTCCATTTTGTCCAAGACCCTTATATTGCCCCTGCGATTGTGTCTGATTTTGAAGTTGATTTTGGTTATTTTGTATATCAACTTTTTGAGGAGCGTTCAGCAGGTCGTTAAACAGGTAGCTTTCTTGTTTCACCATTGCTGTTCCATCGGAATTCTTATTACCCTTGATTGTTGCGTTGATGCTGTTATTTTTGCTCATTGGGGTTGTGTTTGGTTGACCTGAAATGTTTGTAATCGAACCAACTGGAAAGGACGAATTGGCCAACGGTTCCAAAGTGTTATTCATTGAACTCATTTGGTTGTTGAATTGAAACGAAATCGTGTTTGACCTGCTACCAAGATCTTGTGCCGGATTAATGTTATTATTGATATCGTTTTCGTTAGGATCTTGTTTTTCTTCTTCCTCTTCCTCTTCTTCTTCTTTTTCTTCATCATCATTAGCAAGGTAATCCAAGTCCAAACCAAAATCCAAATCCGTGGAGTTGAACATGGCTTTGTTATGCAATCTTCCAAAGGCATTGTCATATGTATTACTTCTTCTATCCAATCCAGCACTGTTGTAATGCTTGCTCACATGTCCCGGATGAATGTGCGGGTTGTAAACGGCATTGCTTGCACCAGTGTTCCCACTGTTGTTCAATCCATGAACATTACTGAGAGCAGCAATATTATTAGCGTTCAAATTGGAGTGGCTTCTCTGATCTAATTTCGTACTGTGGTATGTGCTTGCTCTTCCTAAACCAGACTTGTTGTTTTTTCTATTCATGTTTCCTACAGACGCCACATTAAAGTTGTTGTTGTTGTTGTTGTTGTTGTTGTTGTTGTTGTTGTTGTTGTTGTCATTGATGTTTGTTGTAGAAACACCAATGTTTCCATCAGCCATGTTGTTCATGTTCATTGTTGATGGACTCGATAATCCCAAATCGCTGCCATTGTTCAAACTCTCTTGTAAAGAAGCCAAAAACTTGTCAGCTTCGGCAAAATATCCGTTCATGTGTGTTATTTTTCAGTTTGAATCTGTGAAAATTGATTCGGTTACTTTTGTGAAATGTGTGTCTAAGGTAATGGGTGTGTCAAGGGCTACAATGTTTGTGTATCCTTGTTTCTTATCCTTATCGGCTGTATTCCTTCAAAATCTGTTTGTTTTGAAGAACTCTTGTCTGTTGGAAACATTGCTCTCCCCTCAATAAGAGTATGAAACCACAGATAAGAAGAGTTCAAAAAAGCTACAAAATTGAGTTCAATAATATAAATCAATATTTGTAAACATACAAGGCACTAGCTCATCTCCAATCAAAAAACGAATATGTATTCATTCATATCGAAATCTTGAAAAACGTTTTTGGAATAAAAACATTAAAAGTATCTTGGTTATCAATCATGTTTTCAAAATGAAGTCAGAAAAAAGAAAAAAAGAAAAAAAAAAAAAAAATATTAAAAAAAAAAGCGAAAAAGCGAAAAACCTGAAAAAAAAAACGAAAAAAAACAAAAAAAAAAAAAGAGTAATTAACAAGATGATCAATGAGGCTTCGCTTTAACAAGTTTTGAATGAAAAAGGGGAAAAAAAATAAATAAGATAAACCAATAATATACAAATTCTAAGGTCGGGTACGAATTAGATGAGCAGAAACAGAGGAAGTACATGTATGCAAATTGTGAAAAATGATTGGATTCGAGTTGATGTTATGTATTTCGAGAGACAAGATGGATGATGATTATATACAAAGAATTGCAACAAAGAATTGCAACAAACAACCATTCATACAATCACTCTCTATATATGAATCTGCTCAAAGACGGAATTCTCTTGTTTACTGTTGACTTGATAGGACTTGTTGTGTTTGATCTGAAAAGCTGTCTTTTGTTGAGACCGTGTCCGTTATTACAATGCAAGGCGTTGTGGTGAGATGTAGTAGCATTAGAGGATAAGCCAGTTTGGCTAGACGTAAGCCTTTTCTGCAGTGAGTGTATACTGATTTTGTCAACTTTCAATTTCTTACTCTGGTCCGTATCATTATACTCTTCTGTGTCAACATGTATGGTTGCAAAATTTACATCTTTCCTCACCAAATTGTTTGAAATGTTGACATTTGGATTTTTTGGTCTTAAAACCCTTTTGATATCGCCAATACGGTCATGATCAATATCAGAAATGCCTTTATTATCATCACCTTTTGTATTCCTGAGACTATTTGTATAAGCAAACTTGGAAAAAACTAAAGACCTTTTGACTGGTTTGTTTTTGATAGAGATTGAATTGTTTTCATGGTTGACGGCATTTTCCTCACAATACTCTTCATTGATATTGTCATTTCCACCAAAAACTGGAAACCCCATGACATTTGCACTTCTTTTACTAGTTCTCGAGTTCAACAATTGTTGTGACCCAGTCTTATTAACAAAATCTTTCTCTGCATCATCATTAAATACAAAGGTTTTTTCAACATTTTGCTTCAAATCGTCTACAGTATCGGTGCTTGCATTTTTAGAACTGCTCATTCCGGACAACAAATGATTACTATTTTCCGCTTCAATCTCATCAAGATCTCTACTAACATCAAAAGAAATATCCTCAGAACCATCCAAAAAATCTTCTTCCTGACAATGCTGATCAAATTTCTTGTCAGTTTTTTCTTCAAATGCAAGTGGTTCAGGACACATCACTTCTTCTATTTGCAAACCACTAGCCGTTTTTGGTGCCTCACTATTTTGATCACCTGCAATATCCAAACTCTCTGTCTTCTTCTGTTCCTCGTTATCCATAGCTATCTTCTCACTTTTCAATTCAGTACTTTTACACTTTTCAGCTTTGGTGCAAAAAAATTTACTGCTACTAGAAATTCCTGTCTTTGGTACCAGCTTCCTTTTATCTATGATAACATTGTTCAACTGTTGCTTGATTGACAAAGAAGATATCCCAAGTTTAGATCTCGTTTCTAGCAATGAGTTTCTCTTTTCTAACATGTGTTGTAAGTTTTTGTGCCCAATTTTCCTTGCGCTAGCAACCGGTTTATTTTTGTCCATTTCCCTCTCAACCTCTGCCGCATTTGCAACTTGTTTACTTTCAAAGGATGCATTACATGTCAATGAGTCTCTACTACGAAGAAAAAAGGAATCAATAGTGATGGATCTTTTTGCAGGGTTGCTTGTGGGTTGCGAAAAAGTATCGCCATTTCCACCGACAGGACCAGCACCAATTGTGGTTGTACTGGTTGATGTACTCATTGAAATTGCATTACTAAAACTTTGGGTTACATTGATCTCCCTATTGATCAAATCCCGTTTATGGTTACCAGGGGTTTTTTCACCAATGGATATCAAATAATGAGCGTTGTGATCAATCATTTCCAAATCGCACAGATACTCTTTCAAACCAGTTTCTACTGATATACCATATCCAATGTATTCAAAAAATTTGCTATTGACATCAAGTGGGTTTTCAGGCAACTCATTTAATGTTACCAATTTTTGCAATTTGGGACAAAAAACACGCTGATACTGGAAACAAATTGTTGCCCTTTTATATTCATCCATGAAATTTTTTGGCACCTCGTACTTGCCATCTCTTTGAATAGCAAGCAGAATTTTTTCCATTGTATTATGCTTTTTAACAAAATCCATTGCTTTATTTAATCCAACTCTATTAATTCCATCAGTGTAATCACATCCAGAAAGACAAACCAATATTCGAAGCTGTTCCATGTTCAATTCGTAAAGTGGGAATTTCCGTGGCAGTTTTTCAAAATCGTTTCTGCAAATCTCAATGCATTCACCATTATCTTTCAATTTTGTAATCAATCTGGTGCATCCGAAAATCAAAAGATCAGAATCTTCACTGATTATTCCATCAACAAAACCTTGCTGTTCCAAGTAAACCATCTGTGCATCTGCTTCAAAAGGTGCAACAACATACGGCAAGCGATGTGTTTGCAAATAATCAATCCAACATTTGGCCATTTCCGGTGTTACATCTACACTTTTCTGGAAATACTCCCAAGCTTTTTTCTTTTCACCACGTTTGTGCAACTCGCATCCAAGTTTCCGGTTCTCCTCTCTTTTAACACGTCTTTTCAACTCAGTTCCAGCTTTGGCGTCTAGTCGGTCACCATCAAACACAAGAAAGGGGGTGATTTTGTGTTGCCGCTTCAAAAGATCAATTTTCTTGATAAGAAAAGACAAGTACCGTGTAGTTGGCTCTCCAAGGCAAAGTTGCTCACAGCACCCATGTGCCGCACGATGCAGCCAGGCGTACCCATCAACAGCCAAAGTGCATCCTTCATACCGATGCAATGATACAGGATTTTGAATGGGTTTCAATTGTGGTAATAATCCCGTAACACCCATGACTTGATGTTTGGTGGATAAAAAATTTGGTTGTTAGCGGTGCTTGTTTGGCTTTTAGCTTTGTGTTTGCTCAGCAAAATAGGTTTACCAAAAAAAAAAAAAAAAAATTTAAAAGTTATCTTCGCTTTATGTTGCAACCACGAATTTGTCAGTACATCATATATAGATGTGATAGCTCAATTTCAGCCTAACGCGTAAGATACAGGAAATATATTTCCCGCTAATTTGCTGTTTTTTCTTTTTTTTTGTGCCCCGCCTGTACTAAAACATTTCGTGTTTGCCGATCCGACACGCGGTAGATTTTAATGTCATGATACGAGTCAAAAAAAGTGATAGTTACAATTTTATAAAAATCATCTATATATAATGTCTATATCATGTAGAAAACAAGCACTATCCACCAACACCAAATCACACTTGACCAGGCTCTTTTTCAGGATACTCGTACAACGTAGCAAAGTCAGTGGACACACCATTGAGCAAAGCCGTGTGCTTGTTGAACGGCAAGGCAAAGAATCTCATCCACAACGGTGCCGAACCGTCAGCCGTAAGCCAGAAATCCTTTAAATTAGTCTTGTATCCGTAGTCTGTAGGCACGTACACCGTTCTCAAAGACTTTTTGCTATTGAAAATTCTGAAAAAATTACTTATTCCCAAAAGTCTCAAACAACCACCAATGCCAGCTGTAGACTCCAATTTTTGCAAGCAAAACGGTTTAGGTAACACTTGGTTGCCGCCAGTATCTTCTTCAACAGAGTTTTCCAAGGCACTATGGTGAAACTCATCTCTTGGTGCCGTTTCGAAAATTTGGAAATCCTGGTCGCGTCCCGGCAGCTGCTTTTGCTTTCTTTTCCTTTGCATATCTTCAAATTCAAAAGTTGTGCAGCCCTTCATCGTCCATATAAACTGCATAGCTAACAACGGTGTGACCCATAAGCATTGGAAAAAAAACCATCCAAGCATAAATAACATAAATCTATCTTTTTTATATGCGGCACATAATTCGTCATCACCTAATAATCCAATGCATTTTGATATGTGATGATGTTCCAAATAATCGAAATATGCCCAAGAACCTTTGACCATCAAAAATATGGAAATTTCCAAAACAACCAAGAAAAACATAAAATACTTGTGGTTGTTCAATCCAATTTCATTGTAAAGCCAAATGCAGTAATGATCAAATCTAAGAGTCATCCTTTCACTAATGTGGGAGTATCTGGATCTCAACGGTTTGCGGATCCAAAGGTCCAAACAAAATTTTTCGGAATTGAAAGTTCCACTCGTCAACAAATCCTTGATATCTTCTCTAACTTTATCAAAGCTTTCGTATGGGTCCACATACCCAGGATCTAAAAACATTACTTTGTAAAATAAATAAGGTAGCAAACAGTAAAGAAACACAAACGAATTCAAAAAATAAAACCAGCCCAAATTTTTTTTATGAAGCACTATTCTTGTAAAATGCAAACATATGGCCCATAAAATGCTGCCACCCAAAATACCTGAAAACAGAGGGCTTTTAAAACAAATAGTCCTAAACATTTCTCTTTTGGTCAAACCAACCTTGTTGATAAACGAAGGAGCCACAAAGGTGCTCAAAAAAATTAGAGAAAGCACGAATAGAGGAATGGCAACTAAAAATAGCCCACCCAAAAAGCTCCAACAACTGCACACTTTGAAAGTTATACCCAAATAAAAAAATGGAATGAGAAAAGTAATCATTTTGGCATGGTCTGGATTTTTGAACCATTTTTTTTTCAAAACCCCAAACTCGTCAAGCCCGTTTTCGGCAAACGCGATTTTCAAGGAAGTTTCAGTCTTCATTTCCTTCCCTATAACAAAAATATCTTTTCCCTCATTTGTCTGTGCTTTCAAATCGGACCCATACTTGATCAATTCTTTCATCACTTTCGGCTGACCTTTCACCATTGCCCAGTGCAAAGGAGTAAAACCCAGGTTATCAGCAATGTTTACGCTGGCATTTAGCTTTAGCAAAGCCTGAACACTGTACAAATCTCCCTGATACGCAGCCCACAAAAGTGCTGTACGGCCGTCTTTATCAGTGGCATTGATGTCGATTTTCTTTTCTGTGTCCACTACAAACAACAAAATGTACAAAACCAACATGATGTTAGATGATAGGGTGGCCAAATGTAAGATGTTGAAACCTTGAACGTCCAAAAGCGACGGATCCGCGCCTTTTTGCAACAAATAATCAGCAATGTAAACGTATCCGTATTTTGCAGCCCAGTGAAGTGGAGTCGCGTTGGATCCTTCGCTCATTGCGTTTACGTTGGCACCTTTTGAAATTAGATATTTGACAATTGAGAGCTTGTTATTAATGGCGGCCCAATGCAGCCCAGTCACTTTATCACTTGGATTGCTGTCCTCGTTCAAATCCACAACGGAGCTGTCCACCAACTCCATTACTGTTCTCAAGTCCCCATTTTGACAAGCGGTTCTGTATTTAGCAATCACAGGATCCTCTTGTGGCTGTGAAAGAAGATCCGATGTATTCATGTTTGTGGTCTCCAACTCCCCGGTTGAGACAATGGCCTTTAAAGAGCTGGCATCGTGTTCCGTTTCATTAAGCAAAGAGGCTTGTTCGTGTTTTTGAGAATGCAGATCAATGTCTGAATGCAAAGAGTGTTGTTCGATAAAAGAATTGTCCTGAGTGTCCAACAAGTTTTCTGTTTCTTCGCCCATTTGTGTTTTTGGTTGAAAAATTGCTGGTCTTTGTTTTTTGGCTGTTTCAGGTTAGCCTTTAAAATTGAAAGGCTTGAAAACAGTACTCATCGACCAGATCAATGGCTCATTGAGCTAATATCGGAACCTCAAATTAATGTGTGTGTTTTTGTTTTGGTTTTTGTTTTTTTTTCTGCAGCCTTTGATGAAATGAAAATTTCATTGTGCCGAAAAAAAGTAACATCGCGAAATGGCAAAACTCAAAAGCCTTGAATTTCATCACGTGAAAGAAACAAGTGTTTGATGGCTTTTGGCAAATGAATTGATTAAAACAAAGCGCTCAAACAGAGATGCGCAACTCAAGGGTGTAGTATGAACAAAACTTTTGAGTGTCGTTATATAAGCTAAAAATTGACCAATACTGTAAAAATCTTTTAGAAAAAAAGCTTTTGATAGCATCCTTCAAGCAACTCAAAGTTGAAGCAATTGCTTAGCTCCCTGTTTTAAAAGCGGGTTTTCCAAATTCAACAAAGCCGCACGCAAGGTTTCGTTTTGTTTAATTTTGCTATTTGAAGCACACGAAAAACAGTTTTCAATAATAAACAAAATCCTCTCCATCAGCTCAATGTCGGCGCTTTGAGTATCGAGCAGAGTTGAGCAAGCCTCTACCAAACATTCTTCATCAGCCAGCGACTCGGCAATAAAAGATATCTCAGAACCAATGGCAACAATTGCAGTGACGGCTTTTTGTGCCTCGACATCTTTCAAGTAAAAAAATTTCACCAAATTTCTGAAATTTTTTTGAGACTCTGGGTTCTCAAAGTTGAAAAATTTCACCAAAACTCCCGAAGAACAACTGACACAGTTGAGCACCATTTGCAAAGTAGCTGTTTGAATAAACGGTGTTTCACTAAACATCAGACTTTCAATTCTGCTAAAATATGAACCTAGCATGATTGTTGGGCATATTTTTGTAAAAGTGTTGCCTGCAGATGCAAGGTTTCCCAAGCACAGCAAGACTTTGAACAATGTATTTTTTTTCATTTCAACCTCTGACTCTTTGGGTAAATATTTCAACAAATATATGGTCATTAACAAAGCATACTCCTCGTTGTGAAACAATTTCAAAGGATCCAAATTTATGCCAAGTTTTAGCAATGTCTTGAACGAGTATCCGTCATATTTCTTGTCATCCAGCTGGAAACATTGGAGCAAAAATGAAGAAAATGGAATGCAATGCTCCAAAAACAATTTATTTTTTGTTTTATTGTTGCAACAACATATGTGATACAATAATTGAGATAAACATGTTTTGATATTCGTTGTGAAATGTTCACATCTTTTTAGCAAACTTTTCAAAAATCCTAGATTTATCATATAATCCTGAATAAACTCATAAATGTCTTCAGGTTTTTGAACAGGTTCTTTGTTATTTGCTTGGGCAATGTCTCTTAGTTTCCTTACCTCAACGTCATCATCGCTTTCATCAACATCAGACCCAACAGGAGCGCACATATTCGTTAAAACCAATACAATACCATACATTGTGGAAAAGTTAGAATTATCCAAAGCATTGAATATTTGTAAAAGAGATAAAATAAGGTCTCCATCTTCTCGCAATTTTATCAAAACACTCGGTTTCAGCGTTAAATACGATAAAGCTTCAATAGCCACATCCACATCTTCGAAAGAGTCAGTGCTATCAGAGGTTATGCAAAAAACAAAAACATCAACTAACGACTCCAGTGATGTTTTTAGTTCGGTCAACTTTTTGATATCCCACATCTTGACCAAAACACTAGCTGCATCCACAGACAGCTGTGAAATAGATAAGCATTGGACCAGGTGACTTGCATAGTTTTCGGAAACGTATTGCCGCATAGCTGGAAAGTTGCAACTTGCATTCAACACCTGTATGATTTGTTTTCCTATAGTGACCTGTGTAGGAGACCGTTTGGTAACTGATTCACGAATCAAATTTTGAAATTCATCAGACATAAAAACTGCTGTGCATGGGTTAGGAATTCTTGGGAAAAAATTCTTCAAAGTAGTGGTTAGAATGGTGAAAGATTTAGCGTCGTTGATATCTGCTTCAGCCTCTATGCACAATGCCTCCAAATACTCTTGAAAAACAGGTTCAAAGCTTGCAGGTCTTGTGTCGTACACGCTCATCATCAATTGACAAAGCATAGCATTTTGTGAAGCATTAGTATAGTCATGACTCAAAAGTGGAGGAATTATCTTTATCAGAAAACTAAGATCAAAAAATGAAAGTTTCAACGTCTGACGACTTTTCTCACTGCCCAAAACAGAGATCAAAAAATGTATAATCCGTGTATTCAATTCCTTAACATACTTTTCAACCAAAAAATGCAACTCAATTTTTTTTCTCCCAAAAGCCTCTACAAGCAAATGAATCAAGGGAACGTTGTCTTGTTTCGAGCTGGCATACATTTCCAAGGCAACCTCTGGATGGCTGGCAATTTGTTCCAAAAGATGTGCCTTCAATACTTCATTGCTCTTGGCAGATTTAAGCCAACAAGCTTGCCAGTCAAATTCAATGGGACTGTCCTCAAAGGACTTGTTGATTACACTGATGTATTCCTGGTTCGTGAAAGATTGCTTGGATGTGGACAGACTTGCCATTTTGATGCAGAGATCACCAACAGAACTCATAATTTCTTTTGGTATTTTTGATTATCCTTTTTGTTTTGTGTGTTTTTTTCACTTGTTCTTACTGATTCGAACTGTAGTCCCTATGGTGTGCGCACTGTTTTTTTGTTTTTTCTTCTCACCTTAAGCGCTTGTAACAAAAAAAAATCATAAAACGCGCGTTGTAACGTTAGTCTTGATCAAGTTCCACTGAAACCTGGAAAAGACACGGAAAGAGATGTGCAGTATTGCTTTAAATCAAGGGCTCTAGAAAAATCCGGAAAGATCTGATCAAGCAAAAGCACAACGTCAGAAAATTAAGAAAACTGCATCCAACAAGGCTACAATGTCAAACTACAAGCTTCCGTTCGCAGATGTTCCGGCCATTGTGGTTGCAGACAACAAGGACGACGAAGTGATATCACATTTGCACAATAAGCTCAAAGACCTTTCTGCAATGCTTGGCAACAAAAGCTGCTTGAATCGGATGTTCAGGCTGTTGCATTGGAATAAAGATGTCTCCTTGCAAATGGTGAGCAAATTCTTGTATTTGATGGTAACGGTCTTTGTTGGAATACGAACGCCTGGCCAACAATTTGCAGATATCAGCTACATAGGCAACACCGAGTTTCACAAAAATTTGAAACTTAGAATGAAAAGGCTTTTATACATATTTGGATGTTCTGGTGCGACTGCAGTTATCCAAAAAATTTTAGTTAAACATTTTGCGATTCATGAAAGTGTGGTTGAAACTTTCTGTCAATTGCATTTGGCGACATTTTACATGAACGCTAAGTACCGTTTTTTTTGGAACAGACTCTTTGGTTTCAGATACGTTTTGCAACATACTTTCGCCAACGAAGAGGAAGAGGAATATAGAAAAACTTACAGTTACAATTACAAAACAATCGGGAAGTTGATATTATGCAGGCTAGCTTACAAAACGCTGTATCCCTGTATAAGCCAACTATTCTCAAAGACCCGCTCCCGTGAACTACAGAAACAAAAAACATCACACACTGAACAACAAATAAACTTATCTGATCCACTGCAGCTGACTTACATTCCAGAAACCTCTCGTACTTGCATTTTGTGCAGTTCTGAAATGCTATCGCCAAGCTGTGGTCCCTGTGGCCATATTTTTTGCTGGACCTGTTTGATTGAGTGGTGCAAAACGAAAAAAAACTGTCCGCTTTGTCGGCAAGCCTGCTTGCCACAAGAAGTTGTTCCGCTACGATAGAAAAAGTTTTTTCTCCAATAGAGCTATTAAATGCTGTATATAAGAAGTAATGTATTGAAACTTTTATTAAAAAACGTAAAGTGCAAAAGTCAAATAAGTTCTTTTTTTTTTTTCAAATGGTGCAAATGACTCAAGTAGACAAGTAGACTTAGTATTTTTTTCATTTAGCAAAAAAAACCTTATTAAATCATCCGTTCATCGTCATCAGATACCAATGTGCATCAATAGCTGTTTTTTACCCTTTTTCCCCTTCCCTTTATCTTGTGGTACCTGTTTTAAAAGGTTTTCTACATCAAAAGGATCATAGGTTTTGGTTGGACCAGCCTTCATTGCAGCTTGGAAATTTATATTACCGGGGGTGCGGACTGGGTTAACTAGAGGAGCTTTTGGTTTTGCAACAACCGCTGGCAAAGGAGGAAACTTGCTCTGGTCAATGTTTTTGCTTGACTTTGCGCTTTTGTTGGACGTTTGGGCCGGTGCAACTGTTGTTTTGACGTTACTCAGAGAAGGTAATGGTTTCGCTGCTGGCGTGCCGTAAATATCTTGGAAACTAGGTGTGTTTAACTTTTTCTTTTGGCTCCCGATACTCACCGAGGAGCCAATCGTTGGCGATCTAGTGCTTTTCAAAACAGTTTTAGGTGCCGCAGTGGGTAGCGCTGGAAAGTTCATACGGCTTGCACGACTTGAACCTACTTTTGATGGATTTCCTGCCCAAGAATTGGTGAAATTTGAGTTTGACGAACCGCCTCCATTCAAGGGTGGGAACTTCATAGCCAAGTCGGCTTTTTGTTTTTCGCCATTGATCTCTTCATAAATCTCCAAAAGTTCTTTATTTTTCTTGCTGCTTACTGGGAACAAATTTGCAAACTCATATATCAGCAAAGAGATGTCATGCTCTGGGCCAGAAAAAAGCATTTTGTATCTTTCATGAAGATCTGATGCAGATATGTCACTGTTCGAAAAGTCACTATTTATTTTAGTAAATTTATCAAATTGGGTAGAGTTGTAGTGCAAGTAGTGCCTTGCCCTTTCTTCCAATCTCAATCTTTTGATATTTGAGTCACCGGTATCACTATTGGTATTTTGGTTATGTCTACCCCCTAGTGATTGGGATCTGACATATTCTTCTTCATTACCATTACGCATGAATGATGGCTGGAATGTGGATAGTTCCGATTGAAACCGTCTCATGTTTCTTGCAGAACTGTCCATCAGATTCAGATTTTTCCCCGCGTTGTGCTCCTGGATCAAATGCGCTTGTAAATCAATTTCCGTTTTAAAAACAACAAATTTTGCGTCCAAACAGGATTGTTGGGTGCACACGTAATGGGCAGACCTAAAATGGTCAAACAACTGGTCATAGTCTTTAAACCACTGCGGGTTGTTTGGATCCATTTGATGACAGATGTGGCATCTCTCGTGATGTTCTCGCAAGTGTTTGTACAGTTCGTCATCAGAGTAAAACCTTTTGCCTGAACAAAACTGACACATTGGGTGTCCAAAGAACCCATTTTTGGGATCTCCCTTTGAAGAATGCGATTTGAGTTGATCGTGCGAAAAAACGTGCATTTCTGAAGGAAACTCATGCTTATATTCAGCGCAAATGATACAAAGCATCTTATTGTGGGCTTTTTTCAAATGATTGTTATACGCTTTGTAGTCTTGAAACTCTTCATTGGTGTCGTTCATAGGGCATTTGTATTTGAGCAAATCTAAAACGGTCTTAGCAGCTTCGCTTTCGACAAAATGGAAGTTATATTCTGCATTTGAAGACGCAAACATTGACGGTTCAAAATGAGCATATTCCTGATCAACTTGATAGGTGAAAATCAAGGCCTCATACTCAGATCTGCAAATCAAACAGTGATCGTTCTTAAACAATGCTTTTTGTCTTAATGCACATTTGTGGCAGGTTCTGTGACCACAACTAGACAGCGCCACAATGCTGTATCTTTCGGCACAGATCAGACACGTGTCGAAATTTCCAGACTCAGCATTCTCGTCAAAGGTGGCCTCTGAAACAATATTTCTGTTCCATGGAATATAGTCCGCATGTGCATGGTTGTTTTTATGTTTATTGTTGTTGTTGTTGTTGTTGTTTGCAGGTTTGCTATGGTTATTGCTGGAACCGCCTTGAACTCTTCTCGAGTTTCCATGGTTTCGTTTTTTTGAAGAACTCGTGTCGTTGATCGATTGGGACATGGTTGTAACAAATAGTGAATGTAAAAAACTTGCCGTGGCCTTTGCACAAGTGTATTTGTTGCCTTTATGCGTTTTCAAACTTTTTATTTTTTGCAAGGTAGAACTGCTTTTAAAATCTTTGAAAGTTGGAAAACAACTTACTAGGAATAATAATAGTTTATTAGAGATTGTATGAAATTAATGGACTCATCTCTCTTACTAAGCTTGCCATGAACAAAAAAACAACCCATAAAATTTTTTTGATGTCTTTGGTTTTGTCATTTTGCGTCATTTTTTTTTTTTATACCGTACAATTTCTAGTCACGTGAAACATTGATTTTGTTTTAGAAATTTCAGTCTCAACTTGCTCATCTCGACGATAAGCATGTGAAAATAAGAACCAATTTGCACTTTTGCATGGATAAGAGGCTGGGTTTTTTCAAAAAAAAAAAACAACAAAAAAACTCTACCAAGAGCACTCCCACTGTATAGCTTTTGTTTTTAAAAGAGCTATCATGAATTTCAGTGCAACCGTTAACTGTTTCAAATTGATTTTCAACCCCAAATTATGCTATCCTCAGTTGCAAATATCAACTTTTAGTGAGCTACCTGTGTTGAAAATGAAGAATGAGCTCAACATTAAAGCCGTAGTTCTTGATAAAGACAACTGTTTTGCCTTTCCGTATGAAAATCACGTATGGCCAGAATATGCAAAAACGTGGGAACTGCTGAAAAAGCACTATCCTCCAGAGACCTCTCTCCTGATTGTCAGCAACAGCGCGGGAACAAACGACGACCCTGGTCTTTTGAATCTTCAAGAAGTAGAAAAGTCTACAGGAGTTCCAGTCCTCAAGCATTCTACCAAAAAACCAGGTTGTCATGAGGAAATCTTGGATTACTTCATTAAGCAAAGACAAATCTGCCAGTCTCCACGAGAAATTGCGATAGTCGGTGATCGGCTATTCACCGACATAATAATGGCCAACACTATGAAATCATATGGAATCTATGTGAAGGATGGGGTCAAAATATCAAATTCGCCTATTGTGAATTTTGAAAAAAGGCTCTTTGATTTACTTAAGGTCTAGCATACTACATGAACTATAAAAAACCTAGAAAATCTCCTCGATATCTCGCCTCGAACCCGTGAAGACTTTCTTCAATACTCTCAGACAGCAGAATTTAACTAAAATAGTTATTAAAATACACAAATAAAAAGTAATGTACATAGTAAAAAAAATAAAAGTTGGGATCTGCTCGAACACCCTGATCACAAATATGGCATGAAACTCATGTCTGCGTTGGCCAAGTTTCTAGGCGTGACTGCAGCACTTATGGCGTCTAAAATATACTGCGTCGCAACGGATGGAGTAGAGCTGACGTGCCCCAATTGAGCAACTTTTCTGCAAACAATCTCGTTGTTGCAGTTGACAATGTAAAGCAGTTTTGGATCTTCAGTAATAGACCGTTGTAAACTGCTGTACCAAGAAATGACTTCGTCACGCACAAATAAAGATAGATAAGTGTTCATTTCTTGTTCAGGCTCCAAAAGAGCTCTGGCAATCACCAAAATCCCAACAGCAAACAAACCTTCCAACGCGGTTTCACCAATCAGTTTCTGAATGTTTGGTGTTAATCTGAATGGAACAGTCTCGTTGTTGTGGAAAACCGGAGCATCAGGAGGCAAATCAAAATTGAAGTTTTTCAAGTTTGGTTTGACCCGTTCAAATTGGTACCTTGAAGGAATAGTCTCTAATGTGAAAACATTACCGGATTTGACGTCAATGTGAATCTTGTGAGGCGTTCTATTATTGATCGATAACATGTAAGACATAAAACACATCGAAGCATATTGGAGACTAAATTGCTTGCGGAACAACCAAAAATCTTCAAATTTATCAAACAATCCAACAAAGTAGTCTTTAACAACTGTATTCGGCAAAAACGTTGACTGAATGGCGCTAAAAATCTCCACTCTGACAGCAACAAGATCCGGTTTCGGTAAATCTTTATCATGTGCAGCCATTAACTGAGCACTGCTGAAATCTTGGATGGCATCTTTGTCCAAACCGACTTTAGCACAATATTTGTCGTAAATCTCATGCAAAGTAATAAAGTCTTTATTGTATTTCATAATTCTTACCTGTGGAGAAAGAGGAACGGCAATAGGCAACGTGAATTTCATATTTCTTCTTCTTGTTTCAACGTTTTTGCTCAATGTTTCGTTGAAAAATCTAAATAACTGGAATATTCTTTCTTCCCTTCTGGCATGTCTTAGCGAAGGACGCTGAACAGCAAAGGTGTGCAAACTACCATCATTACCACGAATGCTCAAACATCTAAAACAGTTTTGCGATCCACGAACAAACTCAACATCAGGCAAAAATCTTTCGATTTTGATGAAATGAGAATTGCCCTCTTTGTTAAGTAGGTACTGGCCTGGAATCTCGATTTCTTCAAACTTTTGGTGATGGAAGCTGCTTAAATGTGGGAAAACTTTTTCAATTTCTTGTGTTTTTGGTGTTCTGTCCAATTTGTTTTCTAGCCTATTTCTCCATTCTCTCAACCGCTTGATGTATATTTCAAAAGTAGGTTTGCTATCAATAAAGTCAGCATTAAAACCTGGTCTGATTTCAGGCGGTAACAGTGTTGAAGAAAATTTGCTTAGATTTGCAACCGTGTTTTGGGGAAGGGTTGCATTCGTCGCAGGAGAAGGTAAACGATTGAAATTGGTGGTGGCGTCGTTCAACAAAATGTTTATCAATCTGAACAAATCTTCGTCCGAATTGGACTTGAACTTATTACAAATCTGGTCAACCAAAAGCTCCAAAGATAAAGCGAGCAATGGATAAGCTGTTTTCAAAATGCCATTCAATTCTTCCAAGTATTCCCAAGGCTGTCTAGTTGTAGATCCATTCGTTACGGGCTCTCCTGAGAGAAGAACTTTCCCAGTGGAAGCGGGAGGAGAAGCGTTTGCTCTTGCTGCTGACGCATTTCCACTGACATCGGAATTAATCTCTGTGCTGTGGTTACTGTTGTTTCCTGTCCCGTCATTATTCAAAGCAGCAAGCGTTTGGCGTTGAATAACAGCAAAGTCCTCTTTTGTGGTGCGCAATTGGAAATGCAAAGCCTGTGGATAGCTTTTTGCAATTCTTATCAAAATTTGGCGGACCATGTTTGCTTCCTTATGAGACAAAGAAGTGAGCAACTGTGGAATGAACGTAATCCAGTACCAAACAGGAACTTCTCCCCTGAATGAATCAAAGGCAGCTTGCAAAGACCCCGACTTATCGTCAATACCAATCAACCATAAAACTCTACATAGCAACTTTCTGGTTTTGGCATTTTTGTATAGACCGGCAGCTTGCAAGTAACAGCTTAATGCATTGTTAGCAAAACTAATGTTTTCCGGGTTTTCCGAAAGTCTGCGATCATTAAAATAACCCCATTGAGCCCATGCTTTTGCTAAATTCAAATCGATTTGGACAGCAGTCGCAAACGCTTGGTTCGCTTCTTCAAAGGCACGAAGTTTAGATAAGAACATCCCTTTCAATGTGAAAAATTCTGCTTTTTGAACTGTTCCAAAATAAACCAAGTTTGTGTTACTTATAACATCTAGCCCAGTGGTTAACTCATTCATGTTTTGATAATGACATTTAGCTTGCTCTCTGAGTTTCAAAAATGCTTCCTGGATTTCAATATTAGGCAATGTGTATATTCTCGATAATTGGTTGATGCACACATCCGTAATATGGTGTTTTCTAGCAACATGGGCAAATCTGTTGATTACCCAAGCGATTTCATGGTAACCTTTATAAGCGTTGGTAGAAGCACTCTTGTTGTTATTGTTCTTTTGAATTTGAGGAAGAAGAGGCAAATATTTTTCGTTTATATTGCTGAAAACATGTTGCCTCCAAGTAACCAAATCATTCCATATATTCAAATTGTCCCAGTTGTTTGGCAACCGTTCTCTCCAACATTGCAAAACCCTTTTTACTTCATGAGCTCTTCCTTCCAAGTTATCAGCCGTGGTCTGACCCAAGCTATTATAAACTACAACCGCTTCCATAAACTCGGTATAAATCTGGAACATGTGTAGCAAACCAACGTGAGCATTAGTAAAACGTGCAGGCAACGAGGCCCATTTGTTCAAAGAAAGTTGTATACCTTCGTCGCATAATTTCCTTACATCTTGCTCTCCCTTTTTTGTCTCTGCAAATTTTTGCAACGCTAAGAAAGCATCAAACATCTGTCTTCTTGGTGTAGGTACATCCATGATACTTTTAACTGACTGTTCCAAAGCAGATCTCTCTGTTGTCCAATTAGCAACTCTCCAACCACACTCGACCAACAAGTCCGTAAATCCTTCATGTTTAGCCAATTCAGTCAAAATGTCCCATTGTTGTAACTGCTGAGCACACAAAACCCAGTCATCTTCCCATAAAGCATACTCAGACTCAGAGTAAGGTAGAGCTCCTGAACGTGCTTTGATTTGAGCAGCTTCGTACATATTTTGAGCTCTATCCCACAAACCAATTTGTTCATACGACAATGCCATGTTTGTCTCTGTGTACTTTGCTCTTCTTCTCCATAAACCATAAAACATATCGGTTTCTTCCAAAGAAATGTACAGCTCTAGCAAAGCGTCCTCGTTTGCTTCATTAATTTTTGTGATATCAACGGTGGTACTTTGTTGCAAAGTCTCCAAAATATTCAAAGATTCATACCAAGCATTGTGAGTCGTTGCCAAGTATTTTACAAGGTGTGGTGGTAAGTCCAAGGATTCGACTCTACTTATGCCTTCCAAAATTGCAGGAATAATGTTCATTGGAGAGCGCTTCTGTCTAACGTGATAGTCCTTGGATAACAAGGATACCAATGAGCGAACAAATCCAAATTTTTCATTTCTTCGAACTGTTTTGTAAGCTACCGGGAATAGTGAAACCCAAGCACCAAATATTGCCTTTGGATTTTGATAGAAAATTTCCACTAAGGGCTCTAAAATATCACTTGTGCTAACCTGCAAATCAACTTGAACAAATCGTTTCTCTTCTGACAACAATTCATCCAAGGAGCTTGAGGTGCTTGTTGAAGGCAATGCAATATCCAAGCTCTTCACTGTTTCATTCAACGAACTCAAGGTAGGTAAGGTAAGCTCGCTTTTTTGTAACCTGACTTGTTGATGACTGTTGAAAGCTCCATAGAGTAACTGCAAAGCCTGGTTTAACCAAGGATACTCTCCAATATATTCCCAATTTTGATCTCGAATAATGTAATACAACCGCTCATGTATATCGGTTTCCAAACTGTCATTCAAAATCCTCATTAATCTGGTTCGAGTTTCAACATCAGAAATGCGCGTACCAACCAAGAACGGATGCTCCAATCTAATTGTGATTTCGCTATTTAAGTAGTCCTTGCTCTCAAACAAATCTAACACAATACTGTAAAAATCCTTACTTAACGTTGGCTCTCCTCTCAGCTCAAATGAAAGCATCTTTGTTAAAATTGCTGCTTTTTCTTTGGCAGTTGGGAAAACATCTGTGCCAAAGGTCCATGCCCTGCAAACTCTTATAACTTGTCTCAAAAAATCCTGATCCATAGACCGGTCAATCAACATGGCAATCAGAGATAAAAATGGACGACGAGAGTCCCCAAGCAAACCAATTTTGTTGGACAAAACATAAAATATATGCTCCAAAAATTTGGCTGTGATTTTGGCTTCCTCAATGGCAGCAGGATCTTTAGGCTGGGCGGTCGCTAAATGATCTGAACACAATTTGCTGAAAGTTTTCATCAAAATTGGAAGTAGTGAGTCAATTTTGTTTCCGCAGTGCATAAATAAGCTCCAAGTTAGCATGACTCCTGCTGCAATGGTTGTTGAACCATTTAAATCTTCTGATATTACCGTAACTAGCTCATTGACAAAGTCCTTCGCTGGAGATTCATCTTCGCCGGAAAGAGGAACATTGCAAACCACAATGGCTTTTAATATAATCCCTATAACTTTTTGCAAAGATCTTTGGATATCCTGGTGCTCAGAGCGAATACATTTTTTCAAAAGTTTTGACAAACCTCCCACATTCGCGACTATCCACAGCGGGCGCTTTTGCTGTAAAACAATGGCCAAAACATTTAGTGCATTCAAGCAATAGCACAAAATGTTGGAGGAACTCAAGTCCTCCGAATTCAAGAACTTTTCGAAAAACTCCAATTGCACATTGACTTCTGACCAGTAATTCTCCGATATCAACTCGGCTAAAATGTCAAGCGTTCTTTGGCCGAGTTCTTTGTCTGTATTTTTATGCGATAATGCCGCATAGTATCTAATCAAAAATGTCACGCACGCTTCCCTTTGAGGCAAAGGTACCTCATAATCAGCTCTATGCGCAGTTGTTCCAGATGCTGTCTCCACGGCGTTGTCAAGAGTACCAGAGGCTTTTGCTCCTTCCGTTTCGACTTCCATCTCATCATTTAAAGATGTGTTGATTTCAGAACCAGGTTTTTCAACTGCACCGTCCTCAACTTTGATATTGTTTTCTTCGTCTATATCCATCTTGTCTTCTGCACCTGTGGTATCGAGAGTCAGTAGCTGTACTGGTGCGGTTGATTCCTTGGTCATCGTTTCTTGAATGATTGCCCTGTGTTTTTTTTCCCACTTCAAAATCAGCTCCACCAAATCAATTGCCAATACTTGGTTTTCAATAGAAGGGTTGTTTTGGAAAACTAGTTTTCCCACATAGCTAATGATGTTTGGAATAAAGTGGTCTCTGTCATCGTAAAATTCGTCAACGTACTTGGTCAGAAAACGATAAATTGTGATATTTTGGTTATGGTTGCTTTCAGATAAAACTCTTCTAACCCATTTGACCCACATTTTAGAGGTATCGGCGTCCTTCATTTTAGAGTACATAACAGGAGCAAGCAAATCCAAAGCCTGCTTGATCATGTATCTGCCCTCCACTTGGTGGCTTCTCAACAAAGCAACAAATATTTGAGTCACGATTTGAGTTGGAACAGCCACACCAGCAATGAAATAAGATATCAAAATGTATGCAGCTTGTTTGCAAAGAGGATCGCTTAGCTTAATAAAGCTCCATCCGAATTTGACAATGTCTTTTTTATGACCTTCAACCACGTCTGGAGCCCACTTAACAATGCAGGCTGTTAGCTGAATCAACTCAAATTTTAGAGAATCCAAACTACTTGGAACGATGTTTGAAGCAAACAAAGTGGTGTTTTTCCAAAAAGATTCAACCACTATTGGCAGCCACTCATCTTTGGCTTGAGCAATGCTATCTTGACTATAGTCTATGTTGTCTGGAAACAAGCTACGCAAACTATTTTGAGCACTACCTTCAAACACCAAAATCAGATTCACCACATTTTTTAGCAAGTAGAAAGAAGTTTCATTTTCCATATGTTTAGAAACATACTGCAACGAATGGTAAAGGTAGCTTGTCTTTAGAAAACAATTATCAGAAGCAACAACTTTTTCATAAATAAACTTTTTGAAAAATGGGATAATTGGAATTTCGATATCGGCTAAAAATTCAACAAATTCTATGAATAGCTGACTGTTGTTTTCTTCGCCCAAGGTTAACTCTAAATAACGCAAATATTGTGCTTGTAAAGTCCCTGTAGCTTGATTGAACTGTGTGTGGTCAATATATATGTTGTTTGACCTGATTGTCTGTTTGACTAAGGCTGACATGTTCTTTAGTTTCATCAAAGTCGGTTTATTCTTTAGTAGCCACGAGTCACCTTCACGGTTTACCATCGTTTCAAAAATATCAATAGAGTTAGAAAAAAAGCTAACACACCTTGTTGGATTGGTAGAAATGGAAGATATGTAAAAATTCAAAAATTGCTCAATGCTAGCTGCAAAACCTGCGTAAAGATCCTTAGATTCAGCAAGGCAGACGATTGAGCAAATAAAGTGAACAAGTGGTCGCGATTGCAGGTTTTTCAAAAAATATTGTAAAGTTGTTTGGTGGAACCTGTTCAGAAATTTGGCAAGTGGCTTTCTAAAAGGAGAGTCCAATTGTAATCTCATTTTTTTTTCTAGCAGCATCACTTTCAGGACTAAATCACCTAAAAACATGTCAGCTTGGGGAGGAAGCAAATAGAAAACATTCACAATGCTGATGATAACTTTTGTTGGAAGTTCATCCGTGATATCCTTTCCAAACATACGATCCAAAACATCTATTTTGCACCACGAATCCAAATGATCTAACAATTTTTTACCAATCTCAACTTTGAAATGAGCAATCAACAACTCAAGGACTTTGGAAAGAGCTTTCATCCCGTGCACGGTAAGTTTTTCGTGATCAGACAAATTCATCAACATTGGTTTCAATCCATTTTGGAGTAGTTCTTTTGGTAGCTTAAAAGACTGGTCCTTAAAGATCAGTTTGAGTCCCTCATATGTGGTATCAATGATTTCGTCTGAAGGTTTCAACATGGCTTTGAAAAACACAGCCACGATCTTGATCCTAATGTTTCCTTGCTGCATATGCGCGTAGGCCTCGTGGGTTAGAGCTTCCGATAGCAGTTTGATACACGCTATTCTTAGTTGGATCAACTGTTGAGATACAACGTATTCGTCCAATCTGTGTCTGCTGGCTAACGACTCATCGTCGGCATCAACTAAAACAACGGCTTCATGAAGAAATCTAACCAACTCATCATTGAAAACCAAAAAAGTGTTTTTCAAACTTAAGCAATAATAGATAGCATTTATGTTTCCAATTTGCATGGAAAATGGTAAAGCTCTCAATGGTTTGGAAAAGATAGGAGACAAAAGAAAACTCTTGCAGTGATCCATTAATTGAACAAGGTCCAAGCCCGTTTGTTCAGAAACGCATTGTAAAACCTCTTTACAAACTTCGGCTGTTTTGACATTTGCACTGCTCAAATCACAGACAAACTGGGTAATTGAATCTTGCAAAACTTTATCTTCTTTGAAAAACGCATGAGCACTTGTTTCAATGGTGCTTTTGTCATCGTTGACATCATCGCCCGTCATTTGAACATCGTTGTCCTTGTCCACGCTTATTTTTTGCTTTTGTTTGTGTTCATAGTCAGAACATGTGAGTTGCATGATCTTGATAAGTAAAGCAGCTGAAGTCTCTGTTATAGGAGCAGGGCATTCATTCGGAACATCTTTTAACACAAATAATAGTGCATTGATAAGTGCTACTTGATACCTCTTCAAAAAACTTTGCACATTCTTGCAATTGTCAGTCTCATTTTCCAAACATTCAAGGATAGTTTGAATACCCAAAACAGCGCCGCTCTTGTTATAGAACTGTTCGTTATAACATTTGTGGATAAAGTGTTCAAACATTTTCGGCAGCAACGAATATTCATGCATAATGGTGGTCTGGTGGCCATCATTGTCGGTAAAGGTATAAAGCAGTTTACTGGTGTTGTAGGCCTTTTGAACCATCTGCACACAGTATTCTCTTGGCTCCTCCAAGTAACAGCTCATGCCGCTTGATAAAGCGGATAATAAAACTGTGCATGGAAGAAACAAAGGAATATCTGGTGTGCTAGAAATGAAACTGTTGGCATTTGCCACCTTTTCATTGATTTCTAGGTTCAAATTAATAAGCGCAAAATGATCAACCAATTTTGAAAAAAAGCTTTTGGAGTCGATAGACGTTTCTTCAACAGACTGCGCAAAGATTAGCACTTCTAGCAATTTGATCATTAAAGTTTCCTGGCTATTGAATTTGTCATACTCATCGTTTTTGGCAAAGTGGTTTGCAGAGATATTAATATGCGACATCTCAACATTATTGTGCGGAGAGACTAAAAACGACAACGCTTTTTTAATGTTGTCATTCAAAGCATGTTCAAAAGTCGAGCTACCGTCAAAATTCTCTGGACTACCGCTGGCACTATTCAATTGCAATTTCAAAATTGCCATCAAATAGTTGTAAGCTTTAGTTCTGTAGTGGGTTTTAGCAGTCGTGTCATAGAATATCTGAATCGCTTCTTCAACACAGGAGGTAACAGAAACGGGCACTTGATTAGAGGAGCTTCCGAATGAGTCCATCTCAGTGTAAAGCATACCTGAGATTTCAAAGTTTGCTTTGATTTCCACGTTCATGGCATGACGGACTTCCAAATTTGAAGGGGGCTTCAAAAATTTTCTATTCTTTCCACCCAACTTACCCAAAATCCGCACCGCCGTGTGAGAAATTGGGTACGCGTATGGTAATGGTTTCAACAATTTGTATAACGACTTCATGATGTCACCAAACACTGGTTCCAACAACGGATCCAAGTACTCTGCCGTAAAAGTATCGACGCATAATTCCAAAGTTCTCAAGCCCTGGGTGACTAAATCTGGAAACCCGTCTAATGCATAAACTAACGGCTTCATTAGATAGTTGAAATAAGGAGCCAATGCACTCAACCTAACCGGTACTGTTAAGCAAAGTTCAACATACAAATCTCTTTCATGTGGTCTTCTGCTACTGAAAATCAATCTGTTCAATGTTTTCAAAAGGCTTTCCAAAATTGGTATGATCGATCTGTACAAGTTTTCAAACTTCCCGCCACCAATGGATCTAAACAAGGTTCTTATTAGATAGTAGTAAATCAACGGTTCATGATTTGTGGCACTATATTTCAAAGAGTCCAAAATCAAATTGTTGATATACGGCAATAAAACAGACTCGTTTGTCAAGGGGTACAGGTTCACAGACATGAAACTCAACTTGTATAATCTGATAAGAATATTTGATTTGTTGACGTTGACATTACCTAAATTAGGCAACCTCGTTTTCAAAAATCTCAGCAATATACCATTAAAGTTAGGAGACGTTACCTCGCTCGTCAAAAAGCTCTGGGCAACGTGCAAAATTGCGGAGTCTTTCAACATACACTCATACATGAATTCCAACTCTGATTCTACAACCTCGTTGAAAGTTGGTGTGTCTATTTGCATAAAAATCACCACAAAGTAGTCCATTAACTCTTTTGATTCTTTGGAAGCGGAAACGGGCAAATTTGGGTAAGTTATGTCAAAGTACTTGGTCTTTGCGCATCTTTCCTTTAAAGCTTTAACGTCTTCTGTGTTTGTGAAAAAAAGTAAACCTTTCAAAGTCTCATGAAACAATAACTTGAAAACTTTCACTTCTTCAAATGAAAAAATTCTCGACATGGACAACCACAGTTTGTTGTTAGCAGGAGAGGTAAACTCTTGTGGATTCTGATTGAATACTCTTAGGTCATGAATGATTGTTTTCAAAAAAGACAACAATGTTTTGTACAAATACAAAATGTCTTTCAATGGATCAACTGGAAGAGGTGGAGGAGGTTGTAAAACGATGGGACACTTGTCTGCAATGTCAAACTGGTCAATATGTGATTGTTTTGAGTTTTCTGCGTTTTTTAATTCCTTGTTGTCCAGTGTTTGCGTATACTTGGCTTTTTCTGCTTTTTCTTCCTCTTCTTCTCTTTTGATCAATATTGGATCTTTTTTGATAATTGAAGACAAGAAATCATCGGTTTCCTTATTTTTTGCCTTATTCAATGCCTGCTGTTGTTTATTTTTATGCAACTTTGATTCAACATATTTTTCATGGTAGTGCATAATGTTTTCGTATTTCAAGTTTGACCACTTCAATCTGTTCACATAGCATTCTGTTATCAACATCAACAGCTTTCTTGCTCTTGGTGCTTCTTGAATGTTTTCTTTCCCAAGTTTGATGATCCTTTCCATTAGATTCAGTAGCAATTTCGCGCTCATAATTTGAACAGTTAGCTGCAACGAGTCATCCATCAAGTGTTTGGAATATATCGTAATAGTTTTTTCAATATAATCCAAATTCAATTCACTTCTGACGTTATGGATGAAATCGGCCACCATGGAATAGGCCAATGTTCTCAAATTTTCGTGATTTGTAAAGCCGTCACTTAACAACACATTTTCATCAAATAAAAGATCAAGTTGAGGTAAAAACAATTTTTTGTAGTTTGTTGATAAAATGTGTCTTGTTGCATGTAGCAATTCCTTTCTTAAGTGAGACATTTCGCTTGGCAAATCTTGCAATAATCTCACAATCAATTCTGGAACCAATTTGACATAGTTTTGCAAGAAATCGGCTACATGTCCTCTGATGAAAACATAAGCCAAAAACGAGGTGGCCTTGACTTGAGATGCAATAAAATCACAATAGTCTTGTCTTTTGTTATTGTTTAAGATCTGCAGTGCTATGGAATAGAACCTTTTGGGTGGTGTGCGGCTTTCAGACTGTTCTCTAGCCAATTTCTGAGGTTCCGCTTGCAACGTCAATAGCTTGATGATCAAGGGGATGTATTGAGGAGAAACAGTGGCAACCAAGTTCTTGTACGATGAGAACAAAGTGACCATGCAAAGCGGACACTCTGCCAATACTTTGAACGACCATAGAGCTTGATTGTAAATCTTCACTTCGGTTTCCTTTAAAGTCGTGTTGGAAGAATTGGCAGCTGCATTCAATGAGCCCGTGACTTTGCCATCGTTAGACATTATTTCCTCTGCAGGGGAGGCATTGGATAGCGCATTCAAGTCAGTGGTGCCGTTTGTCATGGGGAAAGTTTTTTCTACTAGCTCAGGTGCATTATTGTAGACTGTCATGATGATCTTGATGAACTGGTCCACATGGTTAACCAACAAGGCTTTGTAGTTTTTGAACAAGCTTGTCACGTACTTAATGGCAATGACTGCGTTTTCCTCGTTGTCTTTGGACAAAACTTGGTTCAAGAAAAGCTCTAGTATTTGCACAACATAAGGTTCCAAGTTTTCAGTCAAAGTCGATCTGTTTAGAATTTCAATTGTGATGTTTCTCAATTTGTGTTCCAGAGAGTTGGATTGGAAAGATATTGGAATCAACTGAGAAATGATTTTGCAGTACAAAGGAATAGTTTTTTTCAAATAGTATGGATAATCTTGTTGAGAAGAGTTGAATATTTCAACAACATCACAAAGTTCTGTCAAGATTAAAAGTAGTTTGTGGTAATCTTCCTCTTTGACAAACTCTTGGATGTTTTCAGCTTTTTCATCGGGGACTGAGCTCGGTAGATCAGAATCTTCAGGCCCAAAAAGCTCTGCTAACTGAGCATCGTCTTCATGGGAATCATTCTTCTCATCATTGTTGTTTTCTGGGTTCCCCGTGTTGCTAATGATTGAGTCACTTCCTTGCTTGTCAGAATTTGGTGGTAAAACAGAGGTGTTTTCTTCCAAAGGTTTATCTTCCTTGGTGTCAGCCTGGTCATCTGGGCTCTTATCTTTGCTTTCTTTTTCCGCAGTAGCAGTTTCAGCTGTGTCTTGTTTATCTACCTGCATCAAGTCATCATCCTTTGATTCAACTACTGCCTCTGCTGTTTGGATTGTAACTTCGTCATTTAAAGCATCTTCTTTCTTGGTCTGAGCAATGGCTTCAAAATTTTCTTTTGGCTTGGCAGAAATACATTGCTCAATTTTGGAAACAAAAATGTCAATTTGCTCGGTATAAGACATTGTTTGTGTGGGTTTGTTTTTTGGTATCAAAACTTTGCAATCGCTGTTGATAAATTGACTAGCCCAGTGCAATACAAAAAAAAAACTGTCTTTTTTCTCCCTCGATCTGCTTGGTTTTCCTTTTGGAACCTTTCACCTCTAATCCTTATGTTCAATTAAGTACTTAAACTGTTTATCAAAAGCATTAATTACGCTTTGTAATTACAGCTTGATTAGATTTATTTTTTTTTCCAGTTTTTTTTTTCTTTCGCCAGATTTCCAAATTTACCTCTTGAGACTATGAAAACCACAATGGTCACGTGAATTTAATGCGTAAACATAATTTATATAATATTAGATGTCACGTGGTACTGGTAATGAAAACTTCAAGCGAGTCGATGATGACTCTTGTTGTTATTAGAACCACAGATTCAGTGTTTTTGCTTACAGCTACACTGGTCTTGTTGATGACTTTGTTTTGTTAGCTTTATTAAGTATTTTACTATTGAAAAAAAAAAAATTAAAAAAAAAAAACACACAGAGAAGCATTTTGTCAACTGCACGGCTGGTTTAGGTTCAGGTAACACTGGAGCTCAAATAACCCATGGAAAATAGTTTATATACCTCGGTCAGGCCTATCTCTCAGATGCGCACTCAACCTTCCCACTTTCATCAATGCTTAACTGGAATTGCACCTTTCTAAATTTAGACTTATTGGTGTCATCTTCATAGCACACACGCGTAAAGATCCGGGATTTCATATTCTTTGTGTGTGTGTTTTTTTTTTGTTTTTTTTTGTTTTTTTTTTCCATTTTTTATTCCGGAGCCATAATAAAATCCCGAGATATGGAATTTCCACCTTACTTTGTCATATCGTTCCTTGCATGCGGTACATTGTGTTTTTTTTTCTTTTTTGGAGCAGTTTTGCTAAGTGATCGTACCGTTGTTGTGCGTTGATGTGCATTGCAATGTCGAACCTTCAACAGCCTCTTACCAACGGTTTAACATAGGTATTTTACATATATATATAGTTACGGGTGTAGACAAAACACCTCAAGCAATCACGATCGTTTA
>ERZ794936.265-NODE-265-length-28719-cov-6.856231_pt1 | contig 28719 bp, 15 predicted proteins | sample MGYA00511083_ERZ794936 | MGnify/ENA primary metagenome ERZ794936 (study PRJEB30137, sample SAMN04331409) | food metagenome | isolation source: Y2 must sample point D1 replicate A | place: Australia: South Australia | collected 2014 ... | reverse complement strand
GCAAATACGCAATCTGTCCGATATTGTTCGACACCAGATACAACAATGACCGTGCAATGTCTTCCTGGCGGAAATTGGCGAGTTTCTCTGCTGTCGTGAGTTTTTTCCCCAGCTGATTAAACCGAAGTTTCTTGAAAACTTTCGCGAAAGATGACGCAATATGGTTTGACTTGAGCCCGATCTTGTTATAACTTGTGCCGTAAATATCCCCCACTAGCAAGTCTATGTTTTCGTTGTCGCCTCTTTGCGCCATTTCTAGCATTTCATTATAGTCCTGTGCATCGGTTAAAAGCAGTAGAAGGCCCCAAAGGGTCCCTCCGCCAAGAGATGAGCCGCCTATTCTCTCAAACCCAGATGGACCAGGGCCAGTGACCTTGATCATTGAGACTCCTGACCCAATATTCACTAGAAGATATGGATATATGTCCTTCTCCGTGACCGGACTTGTGTTGAAGCGAATGTTGTCTTTCTCCAAGTCGTAGGTGAAGATTTCGTTTGGGATTTTGGTTATGAGCCAGTCTAAACCTTTAATGAGACACTCCATCTCGTCTTTTTTCACGATCTGCATCGGCAATTTGTTCTTGGAAAACGTGGAGGTCATCAACTTCGAGAATTTGTGAGCGCCTCCGCCGGTGGAGATAATGTACGTGATCGGCGGACAATGCTTTTTCAGCATGCTTTCGCGTACGAGCTGAATCATGAATTGAAGCGCTTCGTCCTCAAAAGAGCCCGTTTGAAAGTCTCGGAAATGAAGCTTGCCACCAGCACGCTTCCCCGTAGCCAGAGACGCAGTGAAGTAAACCAACTTCGTTAAAGTGCCGCCTATATCGACGGAAATATGGATAACCTCAGAATTGTGTTTTGGAAGAGTGATATTGGCGTTCTTCGCGTCTTTTGTCGGTGTTTCTTCCTCGTCCGACAGAGACTCGTCCGATGTGGGCGGAGAAGGGCTGGGGGTCGACTGTAGAGACACGTTCCCTCGTATCAAATGATCGTTGGCTATGTATGCGCCCAGACAGTCGATTTTGATCGTGCCTGCGGGGATGCGGCGCAAATCGATCTCGTCATACTTCCGCAGCAGGCCCATTGTGTGTAGTAAGTGATATTTTCTATTTTTTTTTTTTTTATTTCGTTCTAGCGCCGATTTAGTCCGGTTTGTGGGGCTGGGTCAGGCGATACAGTTCGGTAATTGACTATTGGTTCCGCTGCAGGTGTAATTGAGCTGTAATTGAACGAGGAAGTTTTTGGCTTGTTTTCACTTTTCTTGATACCAGAAGCTGGTTCCTCTATGAATAGATACCGTTTGCGAATATGTGACCTTGTGTGGTTTTGCAATTGTCAATGGGTAATTTGGTGAGCCCAAGGCTGCCTCGGCCCACATACGTGCAAATCTCGCGGCCGACATCTCGTGCGTGCACACAGGCTGTTTGTTGGGCCAAAGACGCGGCCTCAAAAGGTCAGGTCGACGCGAGCCCAAAGATAAGAAAATGCATTTTCTTTTTTATTATTATTATTATTTCAGCTAAATACTGAAAAATGATTTATTTTGATGGTTATAGACGTGTAAGTTAGGTCAGCAGTTGAATTACTACCGGACGGCCGTACCCTAGCGCTCGTCGGTTGAGCGTATTACAGATAATCTATGGCCCATGCTAGAACCGCGACACCGCTTTTCACTCCGCTTTAGGAGATCCATTCTAACCTTCTCAGATAGATCTTAGTGATGGACATAATCTGACAAATTCATCCAAACCTTGTTTGTGATAATGTTCTCGAAACCGGCCTTGCGCTCCCTGTAGGCAAAATCTGAGCATTACTCTTGATTTTGTCAAAACGTTGTGTTCCTGTTCGGCAAGTTTTACCCTAATGTGAGGCAAAACCGAAGATCCCTCAATCGACAATAAGCAACCGCAGCACGGCATATCCGCCGCTATCAATTGCTAATAGCCCACTTTTTCTTATCTCAAGGCCTTGCCCCATCGACGCCTATCGTATGGAGTTTCACTTTGCTTTACTGGCCTGGCTCTATTGTCGCATCGTCTTTTCCTACCTGAAAGGCTAGAGACAGATGCAATGCTTGCAGGATCTGTGTTTCGTCAATCAGAATAAATTCCGATTCTCCGGCTGTTTCAGCAAAGATTTCATTGCAAAAGTTCGCAATTCGGCGCACATTTTCCTCCGACGATTCTTTTTCCGTATCCATGTCGATCACGTGATCAAATCGGCTATCAATTGGGTCGTTTGGGTTGTATGGAGCAAAGTTTTTCACAAACGAGTTCACTATCATTTTCGCCTTCCCAAAGTCGCTTTCCCCTTTTACCTGCTGGTGATTATCACCGCGCAGCGCAATTCTATCAAGCACTAGCGATCGCATCTGCTGAGCCAGGGTACTTTTTGGAACAAAGAGTAATGCCACCACAAGCACGCCCTCGGCCTTGAAATTGTTCATGATTTCTCTGCGGTGCATGCGCAAATGGTTGTTTCGATCTAGCAAAACTGCCACGGTGGAAGGATCGCTGAGTGCCGTTCTTATTGCGTTATAGAACGCCGGCTTGTTGTCAAAATTGTCATTTTCAATATGTACAAAACCCGGGGCAAGCTGACGCAACGTGCGGAAAACCGTAGACTTGCCACATCCCACGATCGAGATAGGCACGAAGAGGATCTTGGGCATGATATACGGGAAATAAGTAGGCTTTGCCTTCGAGGTTTATATCAATTAAATCTATATATATGCTCTTTCGGCCCGCTCGATGCGCAGGTACTCTGCAGGATATTTGCAATCAATCACGTCACGTGATCAGTCAAAGTAAATAAAGCCCTGTTGTTTCTGCAACTCATGGTCCCACGTGATCACATCTGCTGCGATGTTCAAAAGCTGGTGGTGGCCGTCAACAACAGTCTTCGTTTCGTATAGTTCAGTAAGATGCACGTTGCTCATTTTGGGTGCGATCGACTCGTCCACTGTGCCTATGGTGATGTGAAGATATGTGTTTGCAGTCGGTGTTTTCTCGTGGCCTACCTTCAGGCCGTCGTCTTTCATGCGATAGAGACTGGGTGCAGATACTTTCAACGCAACCAAGGTGTTTTCGAAAACGACAATTTTCTCCACGCGGATATCGCTAAAAATCGGCACTAAAGCACGGCTTCCTGGAGTGGCCGTTTTGCGAAACACGTTTTTCGAGAAAATTCTTCCCAAATCCTGCCATGTGGTTTGGTACTTTGCCTTGTTTCTTCTGACGGCCTGCATATGTGCTAGTGTCACGTGGAAATCCTGTTGGATTCTTCCGTTTTCCTTGATTCTCTGCCACGTCTGATTTCCCTTCAACACATTGTCCAAATGCGATACGATGGCTTCCTTGTCAGCACACAAGCCGTAGTAAATGGCCGTGCGAGAAGGCGCAGCGACGCGTTTCCTTGTCTTTGGCTGGTACCTGAGTGCCGCCAGGAAACATTTTTGCCATTCTTCCTCTGAAAAGTCCTTTACTTTGAGATCTGGGTATGCCCTCGTAAGTTCCTCGTAAATGACCTTCGCATTGCTCAAAGATGAGTCTTGCGCGTCCACATCAAGATTGATCAAAAGGGAAAACTCGCCGTCAGACCGGTCTAGGCGCAGGCCGTCTACCACACGTGGTAAGATTGAGAGTTCATCCTCGTCCTCTTTGAGCCTTGGTGCCTGATACTTTTTGAGTGTGTCCATCAACACAGAACGGGCTGCGACCGGTGTAGACTTTGCCGCTATCGACTGGTGATTATCACCCCTGGCAAAGATACGTTTTTCGAGCAAATCATACTTGCTTTCAGGCGATTCGTAGTTCAAAAAATTGATGCCAACAAACTTGATCTCGACATTTGGCATGATATACGCATCTTGCTTCAGAAAAATCTTGGTGAAGAACTCTTTTCTGTAGTTTTCACGATAATTCATTCTATCGAAAAAAACGAGCTTTTTCGTTCCCAAAAGCTCCAACACTTTGTCGGTGATGTTCTGGCCTGAAGTGAAATCGTCATTTTGCACATGTTCCCAATCGGGACACAAGTTCGCCAATGTCATGCACGTGGTTGTCTTGCCACACCCAGGCGCTGCCATAGTCACCACGCAATAGACAGTTTCCGTGGTGGCAATGAGCCTGTTGAAAGTGGCGGAGAGTTTTTCATTGGCTTCCATTTCATGGGCCTTCACTCCCTCTGGTTGGTCGGCCAATAAGTCGTCGACAAATAATTTCCTGAGCTTGATCACTCCGATGTTATTCTCAAAGTCTTCTCTTTTTTCTGGATATTTCTGGAAATAGTCTCCCGCGAATTGCAAATAGGCAAACGTTATTTTGCGGAACTTTGGGTACATGTAACGGATGTCTGTGAGCGGCCGCGTGTAGTCTTTTGGGTAGAACTTGAGCGTAGCTTCTCGCAACTGCCTGTACAACGCATAAGGCTGCTCGTACTTGTACTTAAAGAAATAGTCGTCATATGAATCGTTTTCTTCACTCCTCCTTTTGCATCGGACAACAAATCCTTCCAACTCCCTTCCTTTGTATGTCCCGACCTCATCAATCCCCCTGATGAATGTCATGAGCTCGTCGTAAGTTTCGTAGGTCGTATATTCGACCTCCTTGAATCCCCATGCCTTACCGAATTCGGAAACCTCGCCCATAGGTTTTGTAGAGAATTTGATCTCGTTATTGTTAAGTCCGTGAAGATAAAGACCAGCGAGCTTAGCCGGGTATTCAAGGATATGCTCCTCAAACTCATCATCACACAATTCCGCCACTGCGGTCAAATTCTGCTCATATAGGGTGCTTGCGAATTCCGCCGTCGTTTTGCCGATTTCGCTCAACTGCTGACGGATTGCTTCAATGCCCTTTTTGTAGTGCTTGCCTTGGGACTTGTACGTCTCCGTGTCGATGTCTCCCGTCATGTTTTTCGAGCACACTACGAGCGTAGAGTCCTCGAGGCCCGCGAAGAAAATGATACATCCGTTTTCTTTTGTAGATGCTACAAATGGGCCTTTACATTCGTTTCTGAGCCTGGCATCACTCACAATATCGGCCTCGTTCACGTTGAAAAACTTATCGTACCCCCGTGCAACTATCCTCTCCTTGCTGGTAAACAAACCACGGGCCTTGCAGGGTAGTCTGTGGGCATATTTGAGGTACTGGAACTCTGGAAACTTCCAGCTATCGATCAAGAGCCTGCCCTTGCTGGTGGATACCAGACACTCAGTTTTCGTGACTGCCCTTTTCTGAGTGCCTTCTGCTGCACTGCCATCCTTTTTTCTTGACTGGGAACTCATTGCATTCAATCGATCCATGAGATCAGGGAAAGAGGTTGCCATATCGGCGATTTTTGGGCTGGGATCATGATTCGCCTGATTTTTCTTGATAAGTTTCGACTCCATATTAAACTTTGGTTCCGGAAGATAGGCGGGAATAAAAGTATGGTCACAATTGTGGCTGACTTATCAAACTGTCTGGTGATGAGTCGAGTGCGTAAAATCGATTAACACCAGGCTCACCGTAGGAAGTGACAGGGACTACTTGTGTGGGCCCAAAGCGACAGTTTTTCCACCAAAATTCAACAAATGACAAAAGAATTTGCGAGTGAATTTTTTGTGAAATGCACTGGACAGGGATGGGTATGGTGATACTGTTCAAAGCAAGATGAAAGCTGATTCTTGCCTGGTGGCTTTGATGCGCATCGCCGGTCGCACCACTAATTAGGGTTGTCTGAGATGTTTGAAGGAATCACATACAACTCCCATTTCCTGGAAACGAATTGACATTTGTATCAAGCATAGTTTGGTATTGATTATAGACCTAAAGGCTAAAAGAAGCTTAGGGAGAAGGCAACAGATCTGCAAAAAACCGCCAGATTCGACTGATTAGAGATTGTTTCCGTGTGATACTACATGTAGAGAGCGCCATTCAGTGGACACCATAAGTAAAGAGCAAAGAGCAAAAATTATAGAGCAAAAAGCGAGGAGCTGTGGGCGAAAAGCAAAAATCGTTGATTATTCGTTGCGCAAATGATCGGGACCAAAGATTTTGGTATGGGTAGAATATCATATGAGTGTTGTGAGTGTTGTGAGTGCTGGATGAAATAGACCTTTCTTCTCAAGTCACATCATAGCATCAACTGAGACAAGCAAGCCAGAACTAGTTCTTCTTGATATTTTTTCTAAAGCCATAAAGCCTCACAGGCATCAGCTAGAGCCCGTTTAATTTCCTTTTATTCATTTTTTTGTAATTTTATATCCTGATCAAATTGGCTCGTGTTTCATCAATTCCTGCTCGGTCTGGCCTCACCACCACGGCTCACGTGCATGCTCACTTCAGGCTTATACCAAGCACTCAGATCTCTACAATTCGGCGGCACCAAAAAAACACACACAAACACCATTCTGACTCATAACTGTCTCACTATATTATCTTTTATTTCTATCTAATTTTCAAACCTCAAGATGTTAAACCTCGAGGTGGACGTGGATGAGGCGGACGTGGCTGTGCTCTCACAACACCTTTCGCGGTCCAAAGAACTATTCTCCAGCATCAGCAATTCGCTCCAGGTGATCAGCCTGAAGACGCTGACAGCTTCCAGGAGTATCCGGCCCGTTTTTGCCGAGATTGATGCCCTCAACACGAAAAAAAGCTCGATTGAAGACGGCCTAGCGTTGCTTAAAGATGTGTCCCAGTACTCTCTGCGTGCCGCCGAAGCCCAGCGCACGTTATCCTCGCCTATCGACACTATAGGCGTCGGCAAATACCTTCTATGTCTCGAACACTCACGAGAGTTGTTGCGTGAGATGAAACAGAAGATCCGTGACTTCGACGGTGTAGTGGTGAGCTTTGCAAATGCCGTGGACAAGGCCGAGTTCGCGGTGTCGCTGTATTTCGGGCAAATCTTGGCGAAAACAGACTTGATTGCCGGCACTGTGTCTCGACAGGCGGACGCAATCACCATATTGGCTTTTTACGCGAAACAGAATAACTTGCGATCGGCACATGAGACTCTAGAACGGGTATTTGGCCAGATCCTACTGCAACGGCTTTCGCCGCTAGAAAAGCAGTGTGTCTTCCAGAAAAGGGCATCGAACATGCCCTATGAAAAGGGTTCCACGGGGCTTACCCAGCTCACGACCGTTTTGCTCCAGTGCATCTTGGGCTTGAGAAACGCGTGTGACCAACTACAAATCTCTGGCCTGCCTGTGTTCAGAAACATCGTGGCCAATTACATGGAGCTGCCCTTTAGCTCGGTGCTCTCAGCATGCAACAAACAGCTCGACTCACAGGGTCTAGCAGGCCAGGATATGGTTATCCTAGACGTTTTGGATCAAACAAAAACACTTCAAGATGGCCTTCGTGCATCCAGATTCGAGTTCTCTACATTTCCAACAGCACAGGCTGAATACACCAAGTTGGTGCTGAAATCACAGGGCTTATTCGCCGAGTGGGCGAAATACGTTGAGTCACGTGTTTTGCAAATCGACAAATTTAATGAACACAGCATTCCCGAGGTTGTGGTTGAAGTTTTATCCAAAATCAGGCGTATCAGTGAGTTTGATTCGCTTTACACTTTGATGGAGAACAAACGACTTGGTAGCTGGCTCGATGTAAAGCCCCCACTTAGATTTGTTACAGTATACACTTCCGTCGTACAGGGCGCCGAAGCCCAGGCTGAGGATCACACAGCATTTTTAGTGTCGTCGTTTTTGCTGGATTTGATCGATGAATTGATGGTCAATATCGAAATCGGCCTCAAGGATCAAAGCGGCGAGACGAACTTGCGCAAACTGTCACAAGGCTTCATGTTGGTGAGGAATGTAGTCATGATCGAAACAATCGTGAATCGACTGGAACCTCTATATCAAAAATTGGGCCCGATTGGAATGGAGCGGTTGCAAAGATTGAAGAATCGATTTTTGAAGGTGTTTTTGGATGACTGGAGTCATGCATCCTACATCATCATTCGTGACATGACGCAAATCACCACAACAAATGCATTGCATGGCGGGCAAAACAGCGCCAAGGAGAAGGAGCAGATTAAGGATCTTTTCCGGAATTTCAACGATTCTTTCGAGGAGGCGCTCAGGCAGTACGAAAAGTTCAACATTCAAGAAAAAGAGTTGCGCTTTTACTTGAGCAGCGAAATCAAGAGGTTGATCATAAACGCCTACAACAAACTTTATGACAAATACGGAAACGGAGAGTTTACGAAAAACCGTGCCAAGTATATCAAGTATGACAAGATGCAGTTTGAAAGACTTTTGAACGAGCGCTTGTGATACGCCACAGTCACATAATCAGTGTGCATGCTCGATCATCCCTTAGTGCAACTTCTTGGCTTGGCAAAAGCTTATTTGTCAAAGATGGGCTGATTACGCCCGTGCTGCTTTTTGATAAGCTAGCCAGTGGGGAAATCGCGGGGTTCTCGCGAAAGTGAAGTAAATATTTGGCAACTCCTTTTTTTTGCGTGTGGGCCTTACACATTGTATACGAAACCCGCAACCAAAAGTGTGGAATGACAAGTATCGTCATGTGCCCGTCAAACAGCCCATATTTGGGCATTTCCCCAGAGCAACATACACGCAAGCTGCCTTAATTCTGGGGCACGCCTCAGGTTTTCCTGCACATCATGTCATCCGTGCTCTTTGACACACACAAACACAAGTCCCATTTTGGTTCTGCGCCGCATGAGGAGCCAAATACGGTATGGCCATGCGGGCTGGAAATCTAGATTGATTCAATGCATATTTTATAGTTTCATCCCCAGGTGAGCATGTAGATAAATCCGGGGATCTATAAACAATTGCAGTTCGTTACTTCAGGAAATCGAACATTACCATACATTATGATGGCTTCCTTTCATTTTTTATCAAATGTATAATTATGCGTGAGAGCGCTGCACGTTCCGCAGACAAATCTCGGCATTCGGAATCAGTTTTTACACAAGATCCCGATGCAGGAACACCAGTGCCACCCGATTTTGCCGGGTGTGCCCCCAATTTGAGTGGAGGGCCGCTCCTGACGTGTCACCTCGTTGTGATCTGTCAGGCGTGCACACAACGCCTAGTGTCAAGACCGCCGAACCTGGTGCGGCACGAAGTGGCTTTGCGATTTGAGGAGAGAGCTCAGGCAGACTACAGCCCATCGGTATATCACCTCGCCTGCAAAAAACATACTCATATAGCAGTAACATAAAATAGACACTCGAAGCGAAAAAGAGATGTCAAGTTGCTGCGGCGTGGCCGTGAAAGGGGCCAACCTGCTTGGCACCGTGCGAAGATTTTCGAATGCCAAGCATTTTTCTTGGCACCTGCACATGGTCGCGCAAAAGTCTTGGCATTACTTTAATTTTTGACGTTTTGACATCTCATGCCATACTTCACCTGCGGAACGCCCCATGAAGCGTTTCAGCAACACCGTAGCTTTCACTGACATCTTCAGTTGCTATCATGATTTTGCGAAGGACTGATGATTTTACGTGAGTTTCGGTATGAACGCGGTCTGGCTCACGTCTGAAATTGCTTTGTTGCTGTAAAAAATTACTATCACCGTCCTTACCGAAGATGTCAAGTGGTTAGGAGCGCGTGCTGCGCGTAGATGCCTCCCTGATGCAGATGTTTCCGCAGCCAAGAAACTTCGTAACTGAAGTCTTGGTATGGCCGAGTCACCCGCCGGAATTATCGAAGGCTTTAAAAGCCTGTCCCAGCCCCATGGGCGCTTGACACCTTTCCCCTTTTTATATAATATAGTTTAGACCCCACAAATTTGCTTTAGTGCATTCAGCGTTTGCTTTGCATCCTATATCACATCAACAGCTCTCATTTAGAGGCTACCGTTTACCACATTTTCCCAGATCGCCCGAATCTGTAATTTCAACACACTTGGAAGTTGCAACTAAAGATCGAGAGGCATATATCCACAGCCGAATAGACAACAAGCAAGATATATATCTTTCTCACTAGACACATATTGGAGTACAATTCCCACGCAGTGAAGATGACGAAACCCACAACCTCTTTGCCTCCCATCTCGGATATATTTAGGGGGCCTTCAATCAATGACTCTTACTACCCGCCACAGAATTTTGGTCAGTACAGGGCCGTGCCTGCGCATCCAGCCAATTATTCAGGTCCACAATATCAGCTTTCAACCACAGAGTATGCGGCTCCACGCTACTATAACCCGGCGTATGCCGCCCCCAACTACAGTTTTGCCGGCGAAACTGGGTACGGGCCAGCTCGTAACTCCAGAGACCACTGGAGGCCTAATGGTGAAGCCCCACACCAATTGCCTAGTCCACTCCAGATGCAGCCAAGTGGTGGGCCTTACGCCCATCCAACTCAGCACGGCTCGTCAATGCCGGAGGTCGGCATGAGAACGCCTGAATTTGGCGGAAGTCAATCTCTGTCACGCAACTTGTCGCCGAAATTTAACCATTCCGCTATGGCGTCCCAACTGAAGGTGCGCACCCGGAATAACTTGCCCAAGGAAGTTACCCACGTCTTGCTCCAATGGTTGAATGATCACTTAAACCACCCATACCCTAACTCGTTTGAAAAGGCGCAGTTGATAATGGCTACGGGCTTGAACCAGCAGCAGTTAAGCAACTGGTTTATCAACGCTAGAAGAAGAAAAATCAAGTACTTGCGCGAGAAGCAAAATGCCAGAGCCGTTTAGAGACGCTGGTAGCTATTTTTAATTTAAGAAGACATTCAGCTGCGTAAAGGCTCGTCTCGACGGAAAACTCCAGTGACACCACTTTCAAATAACGCTAGCATGCCATATAATGAACTTTTAGGGACGGTAATGATGACTTGTAGCCAAAATGTTCAGTGATGCCAAAGAGTATGACCGCGTTGTAAGCTCAACATGGGATGATCGAACCCCTTGTAAAACAATGCCATGTGAATGTGGCTTTTGACGATTTGATTGTCTTGTCTTGGCGACTCTCAACTACGAGACCCGTCTGTCACGGCATGTTTTGTAAGGATAACAGTTTCAAACTGATGTAATTGCCATTTTTGACGAATTTTAAATTTGAAGTAAAATCGCTTATCTAATGTGTCGAAGTGTGCAGTTGGCGCTGTTCAAATCAATTTATTGACATGCAGCCACAAAAAATTCCACTCTACTCATGCGGTTGATATGACAACCGCACTGGTTACGAGCCTTGGAAAGTGGCTATGCGGTATCGAGAGCCGCATAATGGTAGTGGCAAGTGACTTTTTTGATATCGAAATCCCACAAATGTCGGGGTTTTGTTTCACCGTCAAAATGGAACTGTTTCAAGTTGATAATATCAAATGAAGGGTAGCTTGGAGCACGAGAGAGCGTATGTCTCGGAAGCGAGGGGCTGCGGATGCTTTCATCAAGCTCAGGTAACTTCCTTTTTCCTCCGGATGCGAACGGATCGAAGAATGCTTACGCAACAATAACGTTTTTCATCTTAGAGGAGAACGTAGTGTAACCAGAATAGCGTGAAGCATGAAACCTGGCATATCGAACGAAACATGACGAGCCGGTAGACATATGGTCGAACGCTCTCATTGTGGTTTTGGTGAACCCTTCTGTGTTTGACCATTGATTCCTTTTATTACAGAATGAAACTGTTAGTACGAAGCCTTCTCCTTCTTGATGGCATTTTGGCAATTTTCAAACTCTGATTGAACCGTTCGCCAACCCCACGTCAACCCGAGGTTATGTGGAAAGCAGTGTTGAAAATAAACACACCTTCTTTTTTAACTAGTAATGTTTCACATGTCAACGCCTACGAACTACCCGATATCTGGGCAGCTATCTGCTGGTGCGGGTCAACTTAGCGGACAGCCCAACAACATCAGTGAGCCTCAACGTGATTGGAAGCATGGCAGAGGCGTTCTGTCACTTAAAGCACGTAGCTCCAAATTATTAGTCATTCAAAACAAAGTAATCAAAAAAAAAACGTTTGTATTATTTCATTCTTACCATCCGTTACGTTCACGCAGAAGTAAAACGAGATCATGAGCGAAAGGTAGAAAATAACTCCCGCAGATTAGGTGCCTGATTGGGCGCTTAATCAGGCTCAACATGGTCACGCGAGGACGCTTTGAAAAAAATCGCCCATGTTTGTTTGTCTTGCATATAGCCAGTCGCGCAGAGTATCTTGTTAGATTGGTCCCCATAGTGACGACAAGTGTCCATTGTGAATATAATTAATAGAAGAACCAAAAGCAGGAAGAAAAGCACAATAGCACCTGATCATGGCCTTGGTCACTACGTCCGAGGCGCTTGTTGAAGTAGCAGACCTCATACTATCGAAAATCGCAGCTTTTTCGACAACCGAAATCTCCAAGCGTGGTCGCAAGTATCGATTCGTGAATAACAAATTTCAGCGCATAAGGGAAGAAGACAAGCACTTGGTGATAAATCCAGACAATTTGAAGGATCATGTTTCTATAATTCTGGCCTACGGTATCTTGAGTACTGTTCTGCCGGATATATTTGCCTCACATAAAGACCTATGTCTAATCATTGTGGGTGTGGCACGTGCACTTGAAGAGAATCACTGGTATGAAGAGGAAAATTCATCCGTGGTAAATATTGTATCTCTGAAGAATAGTTTGGATATGGCTCATGCTGAAGAGGCTCTTGAATTTGCCAAAGATGTTACTCCAGACCATTTGGCCCGGGGCTACAACCTATTATACTGTTCGAAGTTGAACTTTCTACATACAGACCACCATGTTGGGTCAAAACTTGAGGGCCATTACATGAGAGAATATGTGAGCAAATATTTTGGCGATGATGCTTTGGAGCTGCCTGTGGTGCTCCTGGCGCTTAAAAGCTTTTCCCATTGGGCAAATATAAAGGGGCTTCTATACAAACTCGGTGTGCCGCATATGGATGTTGACGAGACACTAAAAAGTCGCTTTTCTACATTCCCACAGCCGCCGCAGGAATTGGCAGATCACGTGTTCGATAGGTTTCCCTCCGGCTCCTCGAAATACTTCCTTGTTTGTAAAGCCTTGGACCAGATCGCCCAGTCCAAGTACGCACGCTTGATACCATATCCACAAGGTGCATTATTTGACCCGCAATGGGCATATGACCTATGTGGAGACATATCACGTGACCCGGCCAGGTACCATCTTCGGTCAAAAGTAAAGAAGTTGTCTCCGAATCCAGCCAATCTCCAGGAATTATCGCAGCATTGGAAGCATCAGCTCGAGAGTCTATTGCTGGTGGTAAGCTTGATTGTTAACACGTTCCCAGGCATCAGTGATGACTATCTCATGCAGAACGCGAGATTTCCGCCTTTCTCGGACACGTTGATTAACAAATTTGAGGCCTACTATAAGCAGTTGCTTGAGGTTGCAAATGAGATTGAAGACTACGAAAGCAAAGACTGGGCGGAAGATGACATCGTGCTCCGCATGCACAAAGGCCACGTTGCTAACTTTTACGATGAAATCGAAAAGATCAACAACAGAAACTAGAATCAAGGGAAGTGATAACCGGACGCACTATTCAACAATAAGCTTTGCCCCTCGTCAGTTTGTCTATATCGTGGGAAGATCCCTCTTTCCCGAAACAAAATTGCCTTGTTCTGAAGAGGGAGATGGGTACATGATATTTTTGAATACCCTTACGTAACACATAATATGCTGGCGATGTTTAATGACTGAGGCTTCGTTTCATCAAAATCGACATAGATGACTTGATGGGGGCCAACAGGGCAGCTTAGAGCAGCAAGGCGGAGATGGCTGAGCAGTGTTCCAGATCAAAGTAGGCGCACAATATAAAGAGCTTTTTTGATTCCAGGAGTGGAAAAAGCCGCATGATTCAATTTTTTTAAAAAAAAAGAGAAAACAAAGAAGGAAAAAAAAGAGCGACTTCCATTACTTTGAGATGTGCCACATTCTCTTTCTTCAGGTCTCGCTTGCCGTTAGGGGAACATAATGACGTTTCGATTAACGGCCGCGCGGGGCGTTGGCGCGCCTGCGGCTATTACCCAATTGGGCGGTCCATCGATATGACTCGTCCCAATCTTTGTTCATCCATTGTTTGGTTTTACCAGAATTCCAAATGGTCTTTAAGCGGCGTAAAATCTGAGAGCATCTAAGACTGATATACGAAAAGTCTATTTAAAGCACTCAGCCAAGTTGACTGACGAAACCTTCACATGTGTTGACCTGCACCTAGGAGGGGAGCGCTAATATACCCTTCCACGACTTGACAAGTCTGTGCCGCGTATTTATTCTAGCCGAATTGTCCAAGCGAAGCATATTGTGGGTCCAAATACCGCTCTTCAAGGCTCAGTCTTTTGACATATTTTCTCCAACCCGTTGAAACTGAGCCATATTTTTTCCATTCTTATTCAAGTATATCTCTCACTCTGTCATTCAGTTTAGCCGCGATGACTAGATCCAGAGAGGACCCCAACGATTTCGTGTTGGAACAAATTCACGACAAAAAGACCCGCGACTACACGCGCCAGCGAAATGCCGCCGCCTGGCGAAACCTTCTTTCGACCGAGGATTACGTGACCCGCGAAAACGTTTTGGGATTATCGAAGATCACGTGCTCGGACCCAAACCGGCTTGTGGTTTTTGCATTGAAAGCTAAGGGTTCTGAAGATCTCCTTTGTTCGTGCGAGCTTTTGATTAGAGAGTCGTGGCGGTACAAGAAGAATGCCAATGGCGAAGTGGAGAGATGTGACGTGCTTAGCGGGTGTATTGGTGGGGTGTACACTTACGAGGAAAACAGGGGCCGCGGCTTGGCGACGATCATGATCGACAAGTTGGTGGAAACCGCCAAAACGCCAGAATTTCTTGGGCCGGACGGGTTCACGTTTTTGTACTCGGAAGTTGGCGAGTTCTACGCGCGAAACGGGTTTAAGTCCTTTCACGTGGACTTGCTCAATCTTCCCCTCAAGTATGCTGGCGCAAAATACGCAACAAGGCCTGGCTATGAACTCGTAAAATATAGCGAGTTTGGGCCCTTGTTTGAGCTCTACAACAAACATCAGGAGCGCGAGATCACACGTAAAGTTGGAGAGGACGGAATTGATAGAATCTCAATCAGCCCTTCGGCAGACTATGCCGACTGGTTCCACATAAGGGCCAAGTATTTCGGCGTCAAGTTGTTCGACACGGACGCATCGCATTTTGACTTTGAGAACGAGTCTTTACATTCGCTTGCAGACAAATTCAAAGATTCCGAACCCACATATTTCGGCTTGAAGTCTGTGTGCCCTGAAACAGGCAAATTGCGAGGCTTTCTTGTGTGGCAATACGAGTATGGGTTCAATGAAAACGAAAACAAGTTTGAGAATTATGTCACGCTCGTCAAGAGCTTTGTCGGCGATGACTTCGATGACAATGACGTGACGTTGGAGCTCGTTGAGGAAATGAAGCGCTACTTAGAAGCCGAGCACGGTACCCCGCAGATGTCTAACTTTCACAAGATCGTCATCTGGGAAACGGAGATCTCGTCAGTGGTTAAAAAAGTTTTGATCAACAGATTCGGCTCCAAGCACGGCCTCGAGAACCTGTCAAGAAGCGCGATTTTGTACAACAACGAGAAGGACGATGCCAAATTGAAACTGGGTGGCATTATCTGGGAGAACAACACGAAGTTGCCGTGGTTTTAAAGCTGCTCCAATTTCACATATACACGCAGGTGACTTAGTTCTTGCTCACTTTAAAAGATTGCTCTGGGGTTGTTTTTTCTGTGGGTTTTGATGAATGCATATGAACGTGTGACGGGCACTTGCGAAAAAAATATGAGCTGTTTACGTTTTTGCATCAGAAACATGGAGTTGGTGTCTCAGTATCGTGCAAGAGAGAGCCTAGATAGTTTGTATCCGTAAGATGTTATATTTGGATGTCGTGATATCGAATAAGTCGAATGATCAATCTTGGGCAAAATTGAATATGAATTTAGTCCAATTTAACAGCTTTAGCCTTTAAGACTGTCGTGCACGTGACCTGCTCACCCGAAACCTAAAGCGATCTCAATCCTTTTTAGGATATTGATGAATCCAACCTTGACCACAAAATTACACAATGGAACTCCTTCCTGAAGGTCAGAAGAATACCACAGAAGTGCTTTGGGAAGATCAGCAAAAGATTAATGAGTTTTCATCGCTTATCAACCGAAAAGACGCGTTGGCCGAGCAGCTTGCGGCATACAAAACTGAGAAAGAGTATATTGACGACCTAGCGATGGAAATCGAGCTTTTGGACGACGAAGAGAAAATACAGTATAAAATCGCAGATGCGTTCGTGTTTGTCAGTGTAGCAAAAGCCGTGGAGATGATTGAGAAGGAAAATGAGCTTTTGGATGGGAAAATATCGCTGACGGAAGACCGAATTGACGACATTGACTCGCAGCTAGCGATGTTGAAAGCACACTTGTACGGCAAATTCGGCAATAGCATAAACCTCGAGCGAGACTGAACTCGAGCACGTGGGAACGTATGAGTATACATAGAAATACAGGATGAGATTATATGGTGTCTAATATACGGGACAAAGCACAACAGGCAGGCTATTCCAGTTCGCTGTCCAACTCGTAGTCTGGCATCATTTCCTGAAGCATCTGCTCCTCAGAGACTTTCCGCTTCTTCGCCTGTGGCTTTTCTTCTTCCTCAGGCCGGTCACGTGACTTGATTTCCTGGGGCTTTTCCACAGCTTTCTGCGGTGGCGGACCCGGCGCTTTTGACCTATGCATTCTCTCGGCTTCTCGCTGCTTGAATGCCATTTCGATGGCTGGACACGCTTCCACCAACTCCTTCTCCGAGACTCCGTCCTCGATACTATGAAGAATTTTCTCCACCACTGAGAAGTGGTTCCCGTTCGACTTATCGTCTCTGAAGCGAAGCATCTCCCAAAACGGCGGCTTGCTCAATTTCTTGCGGCACTCGACAATGCGGCCTTGGAGAGGCTCGGCAATGCCTTTTAATTGTTCCCAATCTTCTTCTGGAAGGTCAAGCTGGGCAAAATGCTCGTAATCACGCCCACCTTTCCAAACATGGAGGTTGATCTCGGCGGGCACGCTGTCGTAGTCCGGATAAGTCGAATCCGGGTCACGTGGGTCCATGTCGGGGTCCTGAAACATCTTGAAGATCATCTCCATCTTGAAGTCTATGGTGTTTTCATGCGCCGGCTTCCACTTAAAGAGCGTGGCATCAGTGCCAAATACGTATGGTGTTTCGGCACACGTGAAAATAAGCCCGTCGGTTTCGTGAAATAAGTGGTCCTGCATCGATAACACGACATCGGCTCGGTACGACAGTTTCATCATCTTGAAGCTGACTTTGAACGGGAACTCTGGTGAGTTGACGATCTCGGGGTGCCGTTTCTTGAAGCTGTCAAAGGGTTTCATGACATTCTCGGTGATGTAGCCTAATCGCTTAGGTAGCGGTCGATTCGTGATGTCCTTTTCATGAACCACAAGCGCGTCAAATATACAGTACCGGAGATACGGTTCCAGGACGTTTTTTGTCTCCATCACTAACTCTCCGTCTAATACTGTGCCATGATGGTATGTGCGGCCTTTAGACTCGTCCACCAAAAGGGGGAAATGAATGTTGGGAACAAAGTAGTATTCGTTTTCTCGAGTTATTAGAAACACACCTTCACCTCTCACGGGGTCGTTGATGAGAAAAAGCAAACACCTCAATCCATCGGACTTCTCGCACACGTAGTATTCTCGCCTCTTGAGAACTTCGATGTGATTTCTCTCAAACGAAACAGGCTGTGAGCCTGGGAACTGTGTGCTTTTTCTTCGAAGCAAATCCGCTAGCATGAGCCTTAGCTCCTTGAGCTCCTCACCCTCGATTTTCGTGCCCGGAATTACCGGCATGTCACGGTTACCCAAGTTCAACATATTGTACGAAGATGCTCTGTAGTATGACTATGTGCATAAATCTTGATGTGTCTGGGTTTCAAACAAACAGACTGATGATTTTCAAGTCCTCGCAAAGGGCACTCTTGATTTCCGTTTCACTAGCCTTTATCAAGGGTCTTGTGCAGTCTCTGGTTAGGCCTTTACAGGTCTCGAATTTGTTTTTTTTTTCTCGTTCGCGTTGATACTTTGACCTCGCGCCTATGCCAGATATTATCCGCACGTGACCCGCGTCGCCTACCCGAGAAGGTCCCCCCATGTAATCTTGGATCTCTCCACGGCTTTGCTTTTCGAATTATAAGGGACATATTGCACGCGGTCCTCCATTCCCCTCACTCCATAATGCTGTCCATCAATTGGGTGATTAAGTTCGTGCATGAATTTGTCGCCCTCGCGCTGTGCGTTTTCTGTATCCCTTTCCGAACCGAGGATGTGACATCTCTGGCACGCGTGTAAGATGTTTGCATCATGTCCTTTTTCGAGCGTGCTTCCAACTCCAATTTCCTTCTCCCCATTCACGTAAGTCTCGCCCTTCGTAATTTTTGTTGGCCACCACTTGGGAGAAGATGTTATCTTGCAGAAATGGCACTCTCTTAAGTTTTTCGTTGATCCGTTCACTGCTTTTGACACGCCATTTTGCTTATCAACTTTCTCCATAAACGTGCGAATCATCGAAATGTAGTTTTGAGCTCGTAACTGTGGGCCCGTCACCCGTTGACCAAGTCTCGTTAAGTCTTCGATGAAGAGTTGAATCAAGGGCCTTGCCTCTCCAGTTGATGATCTTTTTCCTAGTTCCCTGATCTGCAAGACTGATGCTTTTTGATCGTGTTTCGGGCACACCAATATTGGCTCCAATTTCCCTACTTGGTCACCCACGATTGTGCTTGTATGAAACTTGGCAGCCCGCTGCGGTACTAATTTGAATCCTAGCTTGAAATTAGGTGAGTCTTGCGCACATGTAACGTGGTAAAAGTCGTTTTCACTCTTGCACAAATCACAACTGATAAGGCCGCCATTGTGAACTTTGCAAATGCCGCATTTCTTGTCTAGATTTTCCGCAAACACTCTGGAAATACTTTCAACCATGCAACTCGAGTTTTTCGTGGGCGTTGTTGCAGTTAATTCCTTTGGTATGAAGTTAGGTGTAGGAACATGTCGAAACGATATCTGACCATGACAGTACAATGCACAAATCATATGACACCACCTTCCAGACTCCAAAACCGGCACTAAGTAGTCAGGCTTCTCCAGAGGACTCCCAAGTATGGCCTGTTCAACATTGGTCGACTTCGCCATGCAAATGCTGCATGAATATTGGGTGTTGAATTTTGGGCCCATGTCATTCACACAGGGGTCGCAAAGCCACTGCCGAACAGGCTTTGTTTTTCCTGCCACACCCACCCCAGCACATGAACCGTGTACGTTCACCCCACAGTTTGAGCATATCAACATTTCCTGGCAAGACGTGTCTAAACTATCGTGCTCCAAACAAACAGAGCAATTACGGTCGTTTGCTGCAAAGGGTAACTCGATTTTCGCCTGCTGTGGCGCCTGCCATCCCTGTACAAGCAGTTTCATGTCGACAAGCTGGCGAATTTTGAACTCATCGAGAACTTGGCCAAGCCTTTCTTTGGTGAGTGGTGCAAAACCCTTTTTGTCATTTTTGGAAAGCATGACAAACTCCTCGAGATGATTTTTGTAATCATTGTTGAATAGTGGGCTCGCAAGAACAGTTGTGTCTGCGTTTTTCCGCTGGCGCCTAGCAGGAGTAGCCTTCATTTCGACCTTTGGATCGGGCTGCTTTTCCGCCTTCGGCACCTCCTCCATCTCTTTCTTGACTGTAGGTTCCTGTGCAGACGTGGCTCCGGGACTCGCCTTCTTTTTCTTTGTCTTCGTCGACTCAGCTTTTGCTGCTGGCCGCTTCTTTGTGCGTTCAGCTTTCACCGGTTCAGGCGGAGGTTTCACCTCGACCTTTCTCTTCTTTGAAGCCGGCTTTTCCAGTGCACTCTTCGCCGGCTTTCCCGATTCACTCTCCTTCGGCTTTTTTGGTATTAAAGGCTTAGATGCATCTGCTATGGGCTCTTCCGCCAGGGTTGCAGACTTTCTTGCCCTCGCAGGCGCTTTAGTAACTGGCGATGGCTTAGAGTCCGCCATTTGGGGTGGATCAATTTCTTCAAGAACCATTTTCGGTTTGGTAGCATGTGGTGGCGCCTTGTGGTTTCCATTAGTCAGCTTCGGACGAAAGTACCCACCAATCACGCTGCTTTGGGGATGAATCCTTCCCAAGTCATACGACAAGGCTACCCCCTCCTGGCGCGCATGTGAAAGAATCTTCTCGGCATCGGCAGCAAGCTCAGCTTCGACTTTCCGCTTGTAACCACCAACACCCTTGGAGTTTTTCCTCTCGGTCTCCAGTGGATCTTCCCAGTACACAGCGTATCTTCTCCAAATTCTGGCACAGCGAAAACAAAGCGCAGTCACGCATGTGGGGTCCACGTCATCGAGCTCCGTATCTTCGTGAACAGTCGTTCCATCGAAACCAGTAATCTTGAACCATTTCTGCGACATGTATGACTTGCAATGCTTGCACTGGAAAGTTTTTCTCTTGATCACAATCTTTTCATTTTCGTACGCCGAGTCATCCTCACTGTCTGCATAATCATCCACGGTGGGCTTGATCTTCATCTCGGCCTCCTTGCTGGGCTTCTTCTTTCTCCCTGGGAAATTGCCCCAGATCGCATGACCTCGCTGGGTTTTCTTCCAGATGTAGTAGAATCGCACCACCATCGCTGCAGGCTGCGTTCTCACCTCTTTCGAAACTGGATATAACTCACTGCCGTGTTTTTTCACCCCGGCCTCAAACCTCTTGATCTCGTCCCTGCTAAACGTGGGCTCCTTGAGGCTAGCACGCGTGAGCCTCGACACGCTTTCCGCTGCCTTTACAGTATCCCCGGCAAAGTCCATGTAGGCTTTCACCACTGCATCCACAAAATTGGGGGAGTTTGGGTGCAAGCCAAGTTTTTCCGCAACAAAATTTTGCGACGCAACATACGTATCAAATTTCTCGAAATCGTCGGCGAGATCACTATCAAGTGGTTTCCACAATAACGTGCAGGTCTCCCCGGCGCCATCGTCGACGCCTCTTTCTATGTAGCCTTTTGGCCGCGGCTGTAGCCATTGCGGGTAGTCCTTCGGGGCCACATCCTCGTACTCTTTGGGCACAGGAAGCTCTTTCACAGCATCAGTCTCGACCTTTTTCTTCGCCGGCTTTTTGCTCGGCTTCTTTTTGTTTTTTTCCGCGCTAGACTTTTCTGGGTCGTAGTAAACAATGGGGTGGCCCTCATACTCTGGTATGTTCGATGCCTGGTACCGCTGGCCAAGCGAGGTGGCTACTCTGGGGTAACAGGACTTGTCGTAAGGGTCCACTGCTTCCTCGAGACGCGCATGAAGGCCCAAATACCGGATATTCCATTCCTCTTTGAGACGCCTCTCGATGACCAGAACCGGGGCGTCGTTTTTCAAGTACTCGATCGCCATTTGCTCGTATTTTGGAAGAACATTCTCCCGCAGTTTTCGAGCTGGCAGCAGTTGTTCCGGCAATGCCACTTGGTCCGGCACGGCGGCGATCTCGTCCTCATTCGTTGACCTGTTGTCATGTGCAAGCATCAATGTTTTTTTGCTCTGGTGCTCCAACTCGTGTTTCTTTGTGCAGAGAGCACACAGCCAGCTGAAACCACGGCTCGGTTTCTTGAGAAGTGGCGGGTCTAAACACAACATGTGGAAATGCTTATCACATTCTGCGCACGTGACCGCATCATTCAGGCCACACCACTCAGCACAAACATCACAATGGGTGCTCAGAGTCAGCGAGAAGTTGTTGAGAAACAGCTTGGTGCGCGCACCTTCCATCGACACAAACTCGAACCGCTTGTTCAAGGCCAAGATGAAGTTTCGACTGCAATTGGCGGCGTTGTCTATGTGCAGGAGCAAAGTCGACGTCTTCACCACGTCGTAAAATTTGAGAATGTAGCGGTCGTAGAGCTTGTCAAAATAGAAGCAATTGGGAAACGACGCGTAGTACTCGAGCGCCGTTTGCGTGCTGTTGAGTGGGCGGAAATAAAACTCTACGTCCAGCTTATGAAGCACGGTAAGCAAGCCTCGGAAACTCGAGAGCGGGCACAGGTCACTATGCATCAGGGCAAACAAAAGCCGCGAGTCGAGCGTGTGTTTCGAAATATCCCTTGGCCGGTAAAACCACTGGATCTGGAACATGTATTCAGTGGCACTTTCCACTTCTTTTTCGGCCGGTTTCTCATCTTTACGCTTGAAGCCCATGACTCGTCCGATGTAGTAGGGTTCTCCTGGCGGCTCGCTCACCATGTAGATGTAGTCACCCTTTTTGATCTGGAACGCCGGCCGTGTTTGCTTCCTGCGTGGCCCTAGAGGCTCGGGCTCCTGGCCCACGTGCGTGACCAACAAATTCTGTAGAACACGCATCTCGTGCTCCTCTCGAGGATTCGGCATGAGCGCCGGGTGCCTGGGACACGTCAATACCTGGAGCATAGTGTTGACCGTCGCGTCTGTGAAGTCTAATTTATGCGAAAACTCGTCGGCGTACGTAATCGGTGGCTGCCAATTATAGGGAACGATGCTACCTGACCCAGGACCTCTCATGACAGGATTCATGCTATTAGGGGGCGTTGCGGAACCTAAATTGGTCCGTTCTGGGGCAATGCCTGACTTTTTCCGCGGCGATTTCTGGCCTGAGAGGCCATTGGCCGTTTTGCTATTGGAGCCACTGCTGCTCAGGCTTTTCAGGGAGTTGCTCAGGCTGAGCACTGCCTGCTCAAAAAGGAGCTCGCCAGTCGTATCGACATAGCTTTTGTTGGCGGTGGCCTTTCTTTTAGGTCGAGAATTGGACATTCCCGCGGGATTTTTGTGTGCTCAAGACGGGGCGGAAATTGGGGTATATAGAGCAGAATTGCAAATTTGGACAACTCCTATGTAATTTTCAAGGCTAAAATTACCGCTGTGTGAGTTCTGGTGAAAATTCAGGGGAAGATTGCACCGAATTTTGTCGTCTAAAATGATGAGGCGCCGGGTGATCTGCCAAAAGTAGCGACGGCACAGTCAGAGGGGAGGTATACTAGCAGCAGGAGCAAAGAGCGTAGAGTGATATCTAGTTTTGACAAAACTTTAGGTAGAAGTACCGATTCTGCTGCACGTCTGCAAGTTAGTCGGCGGATCCAGGAAAAAAAATGGTGTGAAACAGGAAAAAAGCGCCTGGCTCGGTCTCCGCCATGTGGGTCTGAGGTCTCGCTTTTTTCACCATGCTTCGGTGCTAATAAATTCGGCAAATCGCAAAATCTGCTCTCGTATCGGCCAACTCAACTTTGTCGTTGCAAAAGCGGAAATTATACGTTTATGAATTGTATGAAATAAATATACGTTATGGTGCTAAGGACATTCTTGAAGTAATACTGTCGGTTGGTCTTGGTCACTGATGCTCACCGTCATGCCGTTGAGGTATGGCTATGATCCACCAGCCATGCCGAGTTCTTTTTCACCAATAATGATTCGGGTTGTGTAATGCAATCGAAAAATGTCTAGAAGGGCGAGTTTGAGCCTTGAATGACGGTGAATACCCTATATATACTGGCTCTTGGCCACTTCTGCTTAGACTCACTTCCCATAAACCATATGATGCCCATATTCAAGGCGTGACCGAGGTCCCAACGTAACCTTCTTTGAGTGCTTTGGAGATTCGTTCAATCTCTTCCATGCTGGTGGCTTTTTCCAATTCTTTCACTAAAATTGCCTTTTCCTCGGGCAGAAGCTTTCTCATAGTGGTTTCCATTAATCTAACATCCTTCAGCACCGGCTCGGCCGTGTTTTCGCCGTTGAGCAAAACATCTGCTGCTGGCAATCGTGTTTCAAAATCTGGCCCGAATAATTCCTCTGCCGCAGTCCTTTCCTTTGGCTTCACTTTCTGGCAATCCAATGTCTTGAGCCGAGGAAATAGCCAAATAAGAAACAAACGGTAATGATGCTCACCCGTGATTTTGTTTCCTATCATCACCACGTTCTCGAGGCTATTTAGCGGCCTCAATTTGGCAATTTCAGAAAATGATGAGAGATTGTTGTTCATGAGCAGAAGCGATCGCAACCCGCATGGGGCCACCAGGCCCACTCTAGAGATGTTATTATTTGCTAGAAGAAGAACTTCGAGGTTTATTAGTTTTGGGATTCCGCTAAGCTCTACGATCTCGTTGTTTGTGAGATCAATCACGGAAAATGCATCGTTTGTGAATTCGAGGTTTTCAATGTAAAGTATGCGACGATTGCGTAGCGATAGGGTCAGTAGGCCCTCGGGACTCACCACATTTAGCCCGTTTTGCACAGCAGTCGGCGTCAACTTCAGGCTCAGCATGATTGTTTTGGAGCCTTTACTATTCTATCAGGATGAGGACGATATCCTAGGGTTTCCTATTGGACTTATGTCTACATACTGGTTTCGAGCTCTTACATCCGTACATCCTAGAATGTAATGCCCCGCGATGATGACATACTTATTTTTGATTTGAGCTTATGAAGTTCAAATTTTTGCAGTGCAGACAAATGCTAAATCTTGCCTCTTCCTAATCGTGTATCCAGACCCGTCAGTATATAGTCACGCATGAAACACAGTTGTTGCTCTCATTCACCTCCAAGATGCACCGCTGATAGCCATACAAACGCAGCTGCCCCCATGTCTTCACGTTTTTGGAGACCCTAGACTCCAGCAGTTCTGCCACGGCCGCGCCTCCGTTTTTAAATTCCTCGGATGACACTAGCTCGAGGTCGTAATCTTCGACGTTGTCGGAATCGCCGCGATTCAAAAGCACGGGCTCGGAGTTCTCGCTACTGATTTCTTGCAAAAACTCGTCGCCAAACTCATTGAAGTACATCTCCGAATTCACCAGCGCAGACTCCGTGCCTGGAGCGGCCTGGATCGTCCAGTTACACTTGTTCCATTGCATGAACCCAAGCGATTTTATGTTACCTCCATTGTAGATCACGATTTTTTCTAACACGCCGCCGTTCCCGGTTGCGGGGTTGAGATTGTAAAGAAAATCGATTCCGTGCCGAAAATAGTTGTGAAACTTGTAAACAGAACATGTTCCGGGCGAGGCCGTCGAGCCGGGCCGGAGATGTTTGTGGATCAGAAGCCTGGAGTCAAACCTGTTGAAGTACGAATCTGGTGGGCCAAGCAAACGAAGAACATCTTGCTGTGTGGACTTGCCAATCTCAAGCACCTCCGAAGAGCGCAGGCGTTTATTCAAAAGCTGCAATTCTGCTGTGCCTGTGCTGAGCGTGATTTTGACCCTTTCAATTGCCAACTCCGGCGATGCGCTGGCTGGCTGGGTAATCTTCCGTGTATTTTGCTGCAATTTTGTGATGAATGACGAATAATCTTCGCCTTCGAATATGGCCAAGGATACGCATGGAATGTCGGTGGCTGCCTCCCAATTCGTGAGCTTCGAGAGAATCTGATTTTTGTCTTTTAACACAGAAATGCGTTCACGCAATTCGTCCAGCCTGATTTCGAATCTGAAGGCGATTCCGGGGTAGCTCAAAAGGTAAGTCCTTGAGGCCGCGTGTAGCTCACCTGGGAACGTAGGGCCGAAGATTTTGTTATAGATTTCCTTCAAGTTTGGGGACAGCACGTGTTTTCTGTGCTCTAACTGCAGAATGGCGCCAGTGCCCAGTACCAATTCCTCGTCACTGGGTGTGTGATACACGATATCATTTATATAATGGCCCTTGTACAAGAGTTTCAAGAAATCGAAATTCAATACTTCTATTAGCCGCAAAGCCTGTGTTCCGGCCGCATCAAACATGAGCCGCACACCTAGTTTCGGAAGCGACATCAACAACGGTGTATCGAGGTAATTTTCCTGAGAATATGCGATTTCCATCCGCTGGCGCAGTTCTCTGAGCCGGGCGACTGTATGGTAGAGCAGGTTGCCCAAAACAAGCGTTTTGTTGAGACTTTCGCTCGGGAAAAGTTCCGCAGAAGACATATGTGGTTATACGTGTACACGATATATCCGCCGGGTATATCTTGCTGCAAAGATGTTGCTTCCTTTATTTATTTTTGATTTTTGATGTACTTTGAGGGAGTCCGTTTTCGAAGAGCTCAGTTTTGACTTTGTTTCAGGTGTTATCTGAGTGTCCTCTCGACGTAGGCTTATGGTCTTTCGAGATCCTTCACAATGTGGGGCCCTCTGGGTTTCAAACGAAACGGTGGAGTAAGAGATTGTCAAATATCTCGAGTATTCACCACAAAAAAAGGGTTTTGAAAGATTTTGAAGAAAATATGGCTCTGTAAACGAGGTTTGCCTTGGATGAACGAACCTTGTCAGTGTATTTGGCATGTGTTTGTTTCGTGCTGATAAGAGCAAGATAACAGGGGCCTGGTATGCAGGCTTATCATATGACTAAGAATTGTAGGTGCAAAGCAAGGACCATTATTTGAGTTCATGGACATGGATTGACCGTTCGAGGGAATCACACGCCTTTGAAAAAAGTCTGGAGAAATAGACAATTTCAAATAATCATCCTTTACCTAAGTTTCTGGGGCTCTGTCGCATGATGCCCACAGTCTGAAATGAGCACACCGCTTGCGACGTTGTAAAGTCTTTAATATTTACGTAGATGATTCTATCTGAACATGGGCGTTTTCTCATATTAACAAAAAAACGTTATAAGTCTCATGTTTATTTGACGGAATTGACAAGAAAATATGATCACGACTGACTCTCAGTTGCTGGTTCCTGTGCGGCACTGGCTCCCCGCAGAAATGATCGAATACTATGCTTTTCCAAAAATCTTCGAGCCACGTCAGATGAGTTAACTGCCTATAATTTGTCAGAATTATTAAATGACGCAAAAATCCTTTTCGGGGTTAAACGGAGAGAAGCCAATTGGCTATTTTTCTGACCCTTGGGAATTACAAATTTCACCGGTGGCGCACATTGCAAAATGTGCAAATTCTGTTGTAAGGCTCCGAAAGAAAGCCAGGCTCTGGATCTTTATTGGTTTTGTTATGAATAAAGCTTGGTTATTTTTGAAAATTAACGAGAAAAATTGGAAGCTGGCTTGGTCTCCAAGACGACTTCTGTTTCCAATCTAAAAATATGTCCCTGGAGTCAGTATGTTATTCCCAGAAGAATCAGGCACATGTGCACAACAAAAGCGGGGTTTCTCCATCTTCTCCATTATATGTTTCACAGTAAATCACAACAACTAAGGTTTTTACAGAGCATTTCGAAGAAAAAGAAAGTGGAATTTCCAAAAAAGCGCCGCAAGTAGCATTCGCAAGTACCAGTGGAAATCCAGGGGGAGCAAAGTTTGCCCCTTATTCTGTACTCTTTCTACCTATTTTCTAAATGTTATCAAAACTTTTGTACATCATTCCAATCTTTTGATATTTTTCCACCCAACAATATCATCTAACGCGGCTAGAATCTTTTGGCCGCCAAAACAAAATTTTAGTGTATAGTAGAAAGTGGCTCTCGATAAAATGCGCCTAGCTTTCCCCTTGGTACGATGATTCAAAAAGTCAGATGATCTGACCAGGTCATTCTTCATCAGGCCAGACAAGAAACACATCACCCCAGTTTTGTAGGCTTATGGGCATACATGATTCGTGGCATAACAAAAACACTCTCCGCTAGGGCATACAAGCTGGAGCTCATCAAATTGTGGGTTGTGCAATTCTACTTAAGACGCTATTGTTTCCAAATTTGAATAAACACCCCTAGTGGAATCAATCTGAAAAAATGCAGCGTCAAGTTTCTATCAAGACATTGAAAAGCGCAGACCTCGAAAAAGGTGTGCAGTACACCGAGGAGACACCTGATTTGCAGTCAAAGGTTGAAGACTATGGGGACCAAAGTCCGCAGGAGCAGGGCCGTCGGTCCGACATTGGCAAGAATATTATCTTTGGTTGTTTCATCACCGCGGTCATTCTTGCAATTTTGCTTGTTTCGTTGCTTTGCTGGAATATGCTAGACAGTCTTTTCCCCAGTTGAGGCCGGGGCAGCATTATTTTCTATATGAGGCCACGCCGTGAGAAGCACCGAGTTTACTAAATTGTATTTTTGAATGACAAATGAAATAAAGGAATCTTTGAGGGAAATTAATCGTTCATGTAATTATCATTATTTTGTCAGTCAAATGACGGAATTTCAAATAGAATATGAAAGTTGATTTGATAAATGCGTTGTAGCTAATTCTGCGGACCGAAGCACTCGATTAATGACCACTCGCGTCAAGTCTGTCCATGAGTTATAAATCGAGGGCATAATCTTACGCTTTCTTTAGAAGCAAAGCAGACCTTTATTGATTATTTTTTATTAGCGGGTCACGCGTCCCGTGTGTGCTTTACGCATTAATATGTACTCGAATTTCAAACCAACCCATTAGTTTTCCTTACTGTGCTCCTCAGAATCTGCTGGGGAAAATGTGTTACCATCGGCGGCAACACCCTCAACCGCCAGCGGGTTTTTGGCCTCCTTCTCCTTTTTGGCTGCCTCTCTCAACTGGGCGACTTTGGGGTCCAGCGATCTGATTGGCTCCAAGACGTATGGAGATGTCGAAGGGCCCAAGCCATCATCTTCTTGTTCGTAGTAGTACGCGTACTCACCAATTTCGGCCAAGTCCACACCCATCAACTCCTCGTCTTCGCGCAATCTCAACTTCAAGAAGGGGATTCTGTCCATGATCAATAAAATGATGGATGTAACAACAAAGGACCACGCGCCAATGGAGACAGAGCCTGCCAACT
>ERZ794936.263-NODE-263-length-28867-cov-38.031272_pt1 | contig 28867 bp, 29 predicted proteins | sample MGYA00511083_ERZ794936 | MGnify/ENA primary metagenome ERZ794936 (study PRJEB30137, sample SAMN04331409) | food metagenome | isolation source: Y2 must sample point D1 replicate A | place: Australia: South Australia | collected 2014 ... | reverse complement strand
TACTGGCGGATCGTAAACTGCATCAGAAATAATCGCCACTCCCTCCGGCGGCTCTCTTCGGGGAGTCGCCGGATATTTTCATGCAGAACCAGCTCCGCCTGAGACATGATCACTGTTACCTGCCCTTTACCGATTTTCTGTCCTTTGTCATCACATTACTGATGGACCAGATCGCTCTTCCTGTAAACCAGCCTGCAGCGGACAGAAAATACTGCACCATCTGGTCGATGAATTCAAAACGCCGGGAGTAAATACCGGACAGGAAGTACATAAATACATGCGTTCTGCTCCTGTCTTAAATGTATGCACGGAGGTTTTCGACCAGAGATATAAAATCCAATGAGGGCCGGGGCGTTGGTTTTTTTAAATTAAAAAGGAAAGGAGATTAGGGATGAGTAAAAGAAATGATATTATTGATGGTCGTCAAAATCATCTTAAATATGGCCTTATATACACCGAAGTCCTTGGATGGATTGATCTAGGCCATGCTCAGGGTACTGATATAAGAACGCTGTTGAGAGGTATTGATTCCGGAGAATCTTCAGGCAAGGAACGCTACGACGTTACCTATTCGCAGTCTATGATTGATCCAACCAGAACCGTGAAAATGGGTAAATTTATTACCTGGCGTATCAAACGCGGTCGTTCGTACTTTGAACGTAGAAGCATTGCACTGGCAATGATGATGTCACTGGCCCGAAAGTTTGAAGGACTGCAGGCATCATTCCCTATCAATTCCGTTACGGATAGCGGCTTTAGCGGAGAAGATCTGGTGTCAGATTTGCTGGGTTTTTACCGTGTTGCTACCCTGCCTAATCCCTTTGGAATTCTGCGCCCGGTCAGTAAAGCAGAAGCTCTAAAAAGATGGGATTATTACGGTAAAATCGGCTCCTGGAAAAACGATTCCTTTTTGCCGCTTTTATTCCCCGACCCTGAAAAATTCCCAAATGCGAGGCCTCGGAGAGGATGTCTGCCGAATTTTATGACAACAGTCAGACCGTGGAGTGACTTCCATTCGGGAATAGTGGGTATTGCTTGTGCTGATGGTTCATATATAGACAAAGCTAAAGGTGGAGTATTGCCCTATGCGTAAGTCCCTTAAGGTATCCGGTAGTGCAATTTTCATTATTGCTGTTGCTCTCACCTATGCCTGGCCATGGGTCAAAATGGAATTCGCAGGTAGTGCTCACTATACTGAGCAGGATAAGCGGGAGTATGATTTTTATACTCCTGACATATTAAGAAAAATGCCGCGAATTTCCGCCCGTTATTCCTTTGACTTTGCAAACACAGCAGGACCCGCGACACATGTGTATGCAGTGAAATTCTACGATACAAAAGATACCGGAAAAATAGAAAATTATCTGACATCTATAGGATACAAGCGGACTGAATGTGACTTTGAGTCAACGTGTTGGCGCAGAACTGATCCTCAGGAATCTGTTTATGTCGGTACTTTGAAGGGTGAGAAAACCGTCATCGTGCAGGTTGTCTGCAACTTCAGATGACTATTTTCTGTTGGTGATGACAGGATCCGCTAAGAGCATAACAATCAGAGTTGCGTCGTCAGGTCTGGCTATGTAAACCCGACATTATGATAAAGAGCGAATGCCGCATTTTGTCGTTTCGCTCCCATCAGGCCAATAGTGTTCCGGCAACTCGCATCCGGTACCTGTGACGACTTACGGGTATTGCGGGAGGCCAGAGAGCAATGCCTGTGCTGGCAGAGTACCTGGCGGCAAGGGAGTGGAATACGATAAGACCACCCGCTTACAGGCCCGGAGTGAGCGGGCCTGTATTAAAAACGGTTAGTCGTTACCAAACAGATCGCGGGTATAGACTTTATCGCTGACATCTTTCAGCTCGTCCACCAGACGGTTAGCAATAATAACGTCACACTGCTGCTTTAGCTCGTTCACATCATGAGTGACCGGGGAATTAAAGAACAAAGGCTCGTTCAGGACTGGCTCATAGACCATCACCTCAACCCCTTTGGACTTCAGGCGTTTCATAATCCCCTGGACTGCGGATGCACGGAAATTATCGGATCCGGCTTTCATTACCAGACGGTAAATCCCGACTTTTTTAGGCTTACGCTTCAGGATACTTTCGGCAATAAAATCTTTACGGGTGCGGTTAGCATCCACAATGGCACTGATAATATTGTTCGGGACATTCTGATAGTTTGCCAGCAACTGCTTGGTATCTTTCGGCAGGCAGTAACCGCCATAACCGAAGGACGGGTTGTTGTAGTGGCTGCCGATACGCGGGTCCAGGCCAATACCTTCAATAATCTGTCGGCTATTCAGGCCATGGTGTTCAGCATAGCTATCCAGTTCATTAAAGTAAGAAATACGCAATGCCAGATAGGTATTAGCGAACAACTTAATAGCTTCTGCTTCGGTATCGTCGGTAAACAATACCGCAATATCTTCTTTTTCGGCCCCGGCCACCAGTAATTCAGCAAAGGTTTTACCTTCAGCCGACTGACTGCCGACGACAATACGTGACGGATAAAGGTTATCGTACAGCGCACGGCCTTCACGTAAAAACTCCGGGGAGAAAATAATATTATCTGTCCCGAGACGTTTTTTCAGTTGGCGGGTGAAGCCGACCGGGATGGTTGACTTGATGACGATGGTTGCCTGCGGATTAATCGCCAGCACGTCAGCAATGACAGATTCAACACTTTTGGTATTGAAGTAGTTACTGACAGGATCGTAGTCCGTGGGGGTAGCGACAATCACAAAATCTGCGCCCTGGTAAGCCTGTTGCTTATCCGTAGTAGCAGTAAAGTTAAGTTCACGCGTCGCCAGATAGTGCTCGATTTCCTGGTCAACAATCGGGGAAATCTTCTGATTCAGTTTATCGACTTTAGCCTGATCGATATCTAATGCGACCACTTCATTGTGCTGTGCAAGCAGAATACCATTCGAAAGCCCTACATAGCCGGTACCGGCAATTGCGATTTTCATAGTACATAAGTCCATTGAGTAAGCATGACGCTGCCAGGCTCTGCACTGCTCAGGCAGAGCGAAATAATAACTATTGTGCCGTCCGGCGCGACAACCACCAAACAAATTATGAGATTTTTTCTGCTTTTAGGAATCGGGAGGCATTTGTACTGTCGACTCGCCTGACAAAATCCGCCTGGTTCAGGCCCGCAGGGTACTCAATGTCTGATAAATCTGTTCCAGGGAGTCAATATCCCTGACGCGGATCAAAAGGTTACGTTTCTCCAGGGCGACCACCAGAACCCCGTCCTCAGACAAATTCAGCTGCTGAATTCGTGCATAAGAAATATAGATCGCGCCATACCACAGGCCTTCAGGTTTAAGTAACAATAACGGTCGCCGCAGCCAGACCAGATAAATACCACACAGCAACAGCAGCGAAAGCAACCAGTTTGTCAGCGGATTTCCGGCAGTGACGGCATTGTTATAGAGAAGAATAGCCACCAGCACGATAAAGATCATGCCATCGGTAGCCTTAGCCCTCAACAGACTGATCCTTAGCAGCGTTTTTCCTTTCAGCCAGCCTGTGATCACCTGTTCGAAGAGCAACCAGCCTATAAGGCAGACAGTAAACAGTAATATTGCAGCATCAGTCAGAGACATAGGTGACTCCTGAAAAAACGGGGGCTTTCTGCCCCCGTATGAGTACCGGATTACAACCCGAGCAAGCCGACGCTATAACCGGCAATACCGATAAAGAAGAAGCCGATGATTATCCATAATGCATTAACTTTCTTACGCAGTAGCCACATGCAGGCAAAGGTCAGCAATAAAGGTACCAGCCCGGGCATTAACTGATCCAGTATCGTCTGTACGGTGGTGACCTTTTCAGCCCCGGTCTGGTCTGTGACGGTAGAAACGACCAGCGGGATATTCACATGGGTCCATTTATTGACCAATGCCCCCATCACAAACAGCCCGAGTATCGAGGCACCTTCGGTCAGTTTCTGCAGAAAACCGCCGCCCATATCCTTAACAATATCCACCCCTTTACGGTAACCATAAGCCACCCCGTAATACCGGGTCAGCAAACGGACGGCGTTGAACAGAATAAAGAACAATAACGGCCCGAGCAGGCTGCCACTCATGGCAATACCGGCCCCCAGTGCGGCAAAGACAGGACGTACGGTTCCCCAATAGATAGGGTCACCCACCCCGGCCAGCGGCCCCATCAGACCGACTTTAATACCGTTGATCGCACCATCATCGATTGGCGCCCCGTTCGCACGCTGCTCCTCCATGGCCAGTGTCACGCCCAGTACCGGCGCAGCGACATAAGGATGGGTGTTAAAGAATTCCAGATGACGTTTAATCGCCTGGCGCCGTTCCTCATTGTTTTCAGGATACAGGCGACGGATAGCCGGTACCATTGAAAAACAGAACCCCAGAGCTTGCATTCGTTCAAAGTTCCAGGAGCCCTGAAACAGATTCGAACGAATAAATACGCCACGAATATCCCCGGGGGTGAGTTTTTTAACTGTCGGACGAGCTGAATCAACCATTTCTCTCACCTCTTAGTCGAGTTCATTATCAAGGTCATTACGGCCCGGTGCGGCGGCAGGCGCTGCAGCAGAGCGATTATATTTCGGGCTAAGCTGGATATAGAGAATAGCCATCACTGCACCGATAACCCCCAGAGCCACCAGGTTGAAGCTGGTGAAGGCGGCGGTGACAAACCCCAGATAGAAGAAAGGCATCAGGTAGCCTGCACGCATCATGTTGATTACCATAGCGTAACCAACGACCACTATCATGCCACCAGCGATATTCAGCCCGTTGGTCACCACATCAGGGATCGAGTTCAACAGACTCTGTACTTCGCTGGTTCCTACAGAAATGGCAACTATCACGGCAGGGATAGCGATACGCATTGCCTGCAGCAGCAATGCCGAGACATGTATCCAGGACAGAGCCGTCAGGTTCCCGCTAGTGGCGGCTTTATCTGCCGCATGCTGGAAGCCGACAGTAATGGTACGTACGATAATGGTTAATACCTGTCCGGCGGCAGCCAGAGGAATGGCCAGTGCAATACCGGCACCGATCCCCTGGTGTCCGGCAATCACCAGTATGGTTGAGATAATGGATGCGAGGGCAGCATCCGGAGCAACGGCCGCACCAATATTCATCCAGCCCAGAGCGATCATTTCCAGCGTACCGCCGATAATAATCCCTGTTTTCATATCACCGAGGACAAGACCGACTAAGGTACAGGCCACCAGTGGACGGTGAAACTGAAACTCATCAAGTATCGATTCCATACCGGCGATACAGGCTACGATGAATATCAGTACAATCTGAAGTGTGGTGATCTCCATTGTACTTCTCCTGTGAGGTTAATCTGACCCAAGGGCAGCGGCGACAGCCAATTACTGTGCGATTTTGCCAATGAGATCCATCATTTTAAGTTTCTGATCGCTGGAGACCTTCCGCACTTCCAGCTCAATGCCACGGGCATTCAGCTTTTTAAAGGCATCAATATCCTGCTGATCCACCGATACCGCATTATTCACCTGGGTTTTCCCCTGCCGGAATGCCATCCCCCCTATGTTAACCGAGGTAATTTTTACGCCGGCTTCCGCCAGACGTTCAACATCCGCCGGGTTGGTAAACAGCAGCATGACACGCTGACCGGCATATTTGGGGTTGTTATAAACACGGACCATTTTTGCGACATCCACCACATGGGCAGTCACTCCCGGAGGCGCGACCTGAGTCAGCAACGTCTTACGGACCTCATCAGCTGCCACTTCGTCACTGACGACAATAATGCGCGAGACATTCGTTTCTTTAGTCCAGCGGGTCGCGACCTGACCATGGATTAACCGGTCATCAATACGGGCAAGACCAATGTTCATGTAATCGCTATCGGACATGGGCTTTGCAGGAACATCGGCGGCGGCGTTAACCACAGGTTTCGTCACCGGAGCCGTCTCTGCGCTGTGTTTCAGCGCCCTCACCCCTTCCCTGCCCGTTTCCAGAGCAACCGCTACCAGCGCATCCAGCGTCGGGTTATCATCACGGGTCATAAACGTTTCGACCAGCATCGGTACATTGACCCCGGCCACCACTTCGTAATTCTCTTTATCGACCACTATCCGGCTGGCTGCATTAAACGGACTTCCCCCCCAGGTATCGACGAGGAAAAGCACTCCTTTTTCGGTATTCAACGTGTTTAAACGAGCATTATACTTTTCAATTAATGTGTCAGCATTTTCGCCAGGCACAAAATCAATCCAGCCGACGTTATCCTGTTCACCTAATAGCATTTCTGTGGTTTTCAGCAGCTGTTCAGCAGCCCAGCCGTGAGTTCCAATGACAATAGCAATAGTCACTTGCTACCTCCCGTATGCACTACATCTCAAAAGTCCTGTATCTGCCATTGTTATGTTCAGAACCCTACAGATATCAGGAAAGCGTATTCAGAACGGCGTTATTTTATTACCTGAAAAAAATAAAATATGTGATGACACACGGTAAACTGAGGGAATTAATTCACTCAGCACACAAAAAATCATTATTAAAAATAAAGTATAGGAATAAAAACCTTCGCTGTATCACAGTAATTTACAGAATAAGTGTTTTAGTTATGTAGCATTGTGATTTTCGTTAAATTATTTTTATCAGGATGATTCATTAATTTATTAAATATATTGAATCATCCTGAGCCATTTTTCCTGCGTACATTTTTACCGCCTAAGGCTGAGTGGATGAGGTATAAGCCACCGCAATCTTTCCCTGCCCGCTGAGTAAAACATCATGCTCTGATGCCGGAATATATAATGATCCCCCGGGAGCTAAGCTCAGAGTTTGCCCTGCCGATGAACAGCAGGCTTCCCCCTGCAGGCAGAAAAATATCCTCGGCCCCTGCCAGCGAACCGGACGGGGTGATGCAGTTAATTCTGCTACAGAAAAACAGAAATCACTGACCGGCACCGGGAAAGCCTGCTCTCCGGGCAGCAACTCTGGCGGAGTCAGTAAAGAACAGACCGGACGACTGTTGAAATTCACCGAGGCGACTAATTCATCGATATCCATGTGCTTAGCGGTAAGACCAGCCCGTAATACGTTGTCGGAGTTAGCCATAATTTCCAGTCCGCAACCGGAAAGGTAAGCATGCGGCGTACGGGCATGCAGAAACATTGCCTCCCCCGGCGCCAGCGTGACCACATTTAACAGCAGAGGCATAAAACGCCCCGCGTCATCGGGATAATGCTGACGGAGTGTTTGTACCGCGTCCCGGGCTGGCCCCTGTTGCCGCTGACAGCACTCATCCAGCTGCTGCAGTGCCTGACGTTTCTCTTCACCCTGCAAACGTAACAGCCGGGTAAAGAGCTGTTGCAGGGAAGCCCGATCCGGTTGCCGGACAAAAGCGGCAATCTGCGGGTGGACAGCGGTAAGAGGACTGAATAATTCCGTGATTTCACTGAGCTCACGAAAACCGTTCATCGCCAGAAACGGGGTCAGCGCATACAGCAGTTCCGGCTTATGATTATCGTCTTTATAATTACGTTGCGGGGAGCCTTGCGGGATACCGGCCTGATTTTCACGGGCAAATCCCAGTTCGGCCGAACGCTTATCCGGATGTACCTGAACAGAGAGTGCGCTCTCAGCACAGAGGACTTTAAAGAGATAAGGCAGGCGACCGAAGCGTGCTGAAATCTGCGGTCCAAGCATCCCGCAGCTGTCGGACGTAATAAGCGCCTGCAGGCTTTGCTGCCGGCCGTCAATGATCACCCCGGAACTGGCCGCCGGGTGAGCCCCCATCCAGAGTTCAGCCATTGGCTGATGTTGCGGGTTACTGATGCCATATAAATCAGTGAGGGCTGTTTTACTGCCCCAGTCATAATGCTGTATCGGGTTGATAAGTTTCCACATGGGCTGATCTCTGTTTCTGAAATTATCAGCAACAGAACGTAACCTGGTCATTCCCGAAAAAACCGCTCTTTCTGGCGAAAGATATTAAAATTGAGATCCGGCGCAAATTAAATTTTCGGTAATATCGGAAAAAGAACCATAAAAAGAGACATAACGAACAATCAATAATAAAACGATAATCAAATCACAAAAACCAAAAGTCATTTAAATAAAATTAATAATAGTGACAGAGATCAGAGTTTGACGGAAATGGCCGTACGGCAAGAAACGGCCAGGATATTTACACAGGGCTGCCGCCGCGATAACGATAACGGCAGCTCAGAGAGTGTTTCAGTATTCAATAGCTCATTGGTAACTGTTGCAGAACCTCAGAACTCACGCTGCACCGTGATATAGCCGTTAAAACGGATGGAGCACTCTTCTTCGTTAACCAGGGAAGACCCGATAAAAATATTTTTTTTACTGTCCGGTGAAAGATAAGTGTATTTCACAACCAGGTTAACCGCGTGATAATCATAAAAAGTGCTGAAATAATCGTCCAGTGTTAACACGATATCTCCCAATCGCAACTGATCCCTCGTGCGGGAAGCTGCTGCGTATTGCAATGCCAGTGGCCGGCTGACAGGCGTTTCTGCCAGTTGCTCCATGACAGGCAAGCCCGATACAGCCGCAGTGAGCCCCGTATCTTCCAGCATTTTCCGGGTCATCTCAAGTTCCACCGCCGACCCTGGCACCACACAAGGGTTGGCAGCAATCGCTGAGCCGGGAAGCAGAAAAAGTAAAAATATACCGCGGATAATTTTCATTTGATGACCAGCCGATGATCGCCCCTATTCCATATCGTCCGGCGGTAGCCGAAATCTGCAACAATACAACCCCTTGAGGCCGTGCCGGGAAACTTTTGGCTATCACCATGGATCACAAACCCCGCTCTGCCGCACATCGCATTGTCTTTATGTGGGGTCAGCGGAAGACTGTAAGGTCCGGTGAGTGGAGAGTATCGCGGAGGATTAATGGTATAAATCCCTGCAGGTAACGGCCCTTTGTTTTTTATACACTGGAATGCAGGCATATTTTTAAACCCGGGGGCACCCGCATACATTGCATCAAACTGATATACGTCATTAAGGTAAAATTTCCTTTCAGAAACGATGTACATCCATGTCATAACTCACCTCACGATAATATTTTTAATATCAGCAATGACTTAACATTACAGGGACTGGCGTCTTTTTTTAAAGTCAGGCTGCTGTGGCCAGACTGAAAGAATCAAAATTCACGCTGAACCGTAATATAGCCATTAAAACGGATGGAGCACTCTTCACTATTCACAATAGAAGTCCCGATATAAATATTCTTCTTACCTGCCACTGAAGTATAAGTATATTTTACTGTCAGATTCACTGCCTGCTGACTGAAGTAAATATCATAATAACGATCGATGCTGAGAGTGGTGACACCGGGTCTTTGTATGTCACTGTTATGATCGGCGACAGCATATTGCATCGCCAGAAAATGACCGACGGGTACAGAACTTAATTGTTCCATTTGCGCTGCACCCAAAAATTTCTGACTCAGGCCCGTGTCCTCTGTTAACTGAGAAGTCATGCCAATTTCAACCGAAGACCCGGAAACCACGCAGGGATTGCTGGCCTGAGCTCCCCCTCCCGGAAACAATATTAATAACCCGACAAAGCGTTTCATTTCACAACCAGCCAGCGATCCCCGCTTTGCCATATCCGCTCTCTGTAAGAACGTGCGATCACTATACATCCTTTAGAAGCTGAGCCCGGGGAAGTCAGACTATCTCCATGGATCAGGAATGCCTCCCGTCCACACATGTTATTATCGGGTTCCGGCAGCAACGCCAGTGTAAATGGCCCTGTGGCAGAAGAAAGATAAGGAGAACCAATGCGGTATGTCCCCGAGGGTAATGGCCCCTTATTTTTAAGACATTGATAGCGGGCCTGATCTTTATAACCGGGAGCACCGGCATAACGGGCACTGAACTGGTAAACCCCATCACGAAGAAAATGTCTGTTAGTTATAATGTACGTCCATGTCATAATCACTCTCCTGAGTAAAAGTAACCGGTGTAAGAATCACGGGAAAATCGGCTAGTGAAAAGTGTATTATTTTAAAATAACGACCGGAGTCACAATTATTATTTAACAGGAACGGATAGTGATATTTTCTATCGGAAGGTGTATATATGCTAAGTGAGATGCGGATGGAGACTCACGGCAGAGGCCGTATATCCGGAGGTGAATAAACGCAGGGAGGGAATGGTTGTAAAAGAGTAATGAAAAGAGATGAATTCGGACAGAGTGTAAGAATTAAACTGAATTGACATTAAGAAAGGGAAATATCTCACCCTAAAAACTAAAACTAAAAATGCGGAAGATGCTTCCGCATAAAAAATACAAACCTCACCTGTGCACTATGCCGGAATAATTTTATCGCTAAATCAGAATTCTCTTTGCTGAGTGATATACCCTGCGGATCCCACCGAGCATTCATTATCATTAATCAGCGAAGCTGCAATATAAATATTCGTTTTGTTATCCGGAAAATGGTAGGTATAACGAACCGTCTCCAGCACGGGATGCGCCTCTGTAAAGATGCGGAAATAATCATCACGGGTAAGAATGCTTCCCCCCGGGAGCTTACTGGCTGCCGCATAAGACGCATCCGCTAACTGGCCCGCCAGTAAATCCCCTGCCGGGACGGCAGATAGCACCTCCACCACTGGTACAGGAAATTTTCGGGTGACCAATCCTGTGTCTTTTTCGATTTGGTCTTTCAGCATAATTTCCGGTGCAGCCCCCGGTACAGCACAAGGTGTGCTGTCTGCGCAGGCGTTACCAATAAACAAAGCAAGAATCAAAGGATAGATTTTCATAGAACGATTAACTCATGGTCATGACTCAGCCAGATAGCTCTGCGATCCCCGGGACGCATAACAATACATCCCTGAGATGCTGTACCGGGGTCCCTCCGGCTATCACCGTGGATCATAAATGCACTGCGGCCACACATGCTGTTAGCGGCATCCGGTATCAGCGGCAGAGAATAATAACCTGTCGTTGAAGAGTTAACCGGTGCGGTAATCCGGTATTTTCCCGCAGGGAGAGGCCCTTTGTTAACAACGCATTGATATTGTGGATCATCCTTATAACCCGGAGCTCCGGCATACAAAGCAGAAAACCGATAAATACCGTCATGATAAAACCTGCGGGTTCTCACCTGATACGTCCATGTCATAACAACTCCAGATAGCAGTAAATGAAGGTATAACCCTGCATGCTTTCCCGCGGAAGAGTTTATGGCACAGGGAGGATCGGAGCCGGGGCAACGTCAGAGGCAGTATGCCGGGCGGCAGGAGTTGAGACAAAGTAAAACGATTTGCTTTATGAAGAGGATCACAGCTTATATCAGTAAATCAGAGGATTACAGCAGATAAGGAATATGAGACCGGAAAAAGAGAAGCAGGAGGCAGAAGGCAGACAATATGAGGCACTGAATTTGAGGCAGGAAATATCCTGGGGGAAAAGAGGCTCCGTGCAGGAAGCACGGAGCGGGGATTACAACTGAGGGATAATCTTAGCTAAAGCCGCCTGCCAGTCTGAAGCGGGCGAATAGCCGGAGACTTTCTCAGTCGATAGTACTGAGTAAGCCGGGCGTTGTGCCGGAGTCGGGTACTGAGCGGTAGTGATAAAATTAACTTTCGGTTGTGCTTTCAGAAGTCCGCTATTTTCACCTTCGGCGAAAATAGCCTGAGCAAACTCCGCCCAGGAAACGCTCTTATCGCCGCAATAATGATAAATACCAGCCGGAGCATTACCCGTCAGTAAGCGCAGGATTGCGGTAGCGATATCACCCGCATAGGTCGGACAGCCGTACTGATCTGCCACCACACCCAGCTCAGGACGATCTTTGGCGAGACGCAGCATCGTCTTAACAAAGTTATTGCCGTATTCACTAAACACCCAGGCCGTACGCACAATAATCGCTTCAGGAAGAATGCTGCGCACCAGTAACTCACCGGCAAGTTTAGTTTGCCCGTAAACCCCTAACGGGTTAACGGCATCCGTTTCCTGATAAGGCGCGTTACCGGAACCATCAAAAACATAATCAGTGGAGACATGTACAAAACGGGCCTCAACTGCTTTAGCGGCTAAAGCCAGGTTTTCAGGCCCGTGAGTGTTTACCGCAGCGGCACGTACGGCTTCAGTTTCGGCCTTATCAACGGCAGTATAAGCTGCAGCATTAATGATAACATCCGGTTGAAATGCTGCCACAGCGTCGAGAACGGCTTGCCTGTTACTGATATCGAGTTCCTGAGAACCCAGAGCCAGTACTTTATCATCTTTGGACACTACATCCTGGAAACAACGGCCCAGTTGGCCGTTAGCGCCGGTTAGAAGGATTTTCATTGAGTACCTGAATGATTACTTTTGATAACATTATATATGTAACTACCTTTTTTAATTTTACCTGAACTCAGTGTGTTCTCAACAACATTCCTAACTTGCGAGGTAAGTTTAATCAACTTTAACTTAGGAATATCACTTTCATTCTTTTTGGTAAGCACAGTTGCTACATAAAGACCATTAAATTTATATTTATAATTGAAGTAGTGTCCAACACTAGATGAAGATGCATAAAGCACCTTAAAATAATTTTCACGTAGAACTTTTATAGCTGATATATAACACAACAAATAATCCGGCCTGGTCAGGTTTTGCACAAAACTTTTATTATACTTTATATCATTGTAAAACTCTGTTGGGCTATTGCTAAATATGCACAGGGAAAACTCTCTCAACCACGCCCTAATAAAAAGACTCCCTAAAGGAGCAACAATGAACCAATTTTCTGTAATTGGAAAATTTATATCCTCAGTGCATTCATCAGAAAAAAACACAAAGGCATCATGATTATTAATCCTCTCAAAAATCCATTCTATATTATCATTAAGAAGAATAGAAGAATCCATCCATATACCACCATATGTATCTAGTAACTTTAGACGTATATAGTCAGCTTTTATTGCAACTGGCAATTCTTCGGAAATATCAGGGACGGTAATAAAATCCTTAACAGTGCTCTCATTTAAGAAATTCACTTCGAACTCAGGACAGTATGATCGTATTCTTTCGACGCATAAATTAACTATAGTTGGCACTTCATCTATTGAATGCCAATATAGCCATATAACTTTAGGGTAACTATAAGCAGGGCGAACGGCGTCATTATTAAACTCCAGGAACTTTGGACTTATTACTTTTGCATCATTTGAATAGATAATAAAAAGAACCTTAATCCTACTAGCTATATGATTTATAAACTGCTTAACAGAATTAATACTTTCTCTTAAGAACATAATTTACAGACTCTTTAATGGATTTAATTGTTAATATATCCCAAGTGAACAAATCAACACCCTTTCTTTTCAAATAAATTATTTGATATAAGGATATAACTATTTCTGAAATAGTCCAAACCATAGCGGTAACAACCCCACCCCCCATTCTTATGAAGAAAAAGTTAAGAATCAGACTAAATACAGCTATATATACTTGTATTTTCAGAAAGGCTCTATCCATACCTAGATTAAGCATAACTTGCCCCCCGATAAAAACACCGAAGAACACTGCAAAAACACCGATTGACAATATAGAAACCAATGGTGTGATGGGGAGGAACTTTTCCCCAAATAGAATGAGAACTATATAGTGATTAAAGGAATTTATAAAAAATAAAAAAGCAAGGCTTATTATTATAAAAAGAGGTAGTATTTTCCTTACTGAATAGATACCGAAGTCCTTACCATCCCCAAACTTCTTTGAAAGAATAGGGAATATTATCTGAGAAATAGGCATTAGAATTATTGATTTGGATACATCCATTAGTTTCTGAGCCGACGTATAAAATCCGACATCAACTTTGGTTGATAAAGCACCTAGCATTACAATGCCTGTAGTGGTGTAAATATTTGTAACTACTGATGAGAAAAATAAATACCCACCATCAAAAGTAAGGCCCTTAATTAAATTTATATCTGGAAGTATAAATCTAATCTTATATCTTTTTATAGCATATAAAAAAACGATTAAAGATGTAAGGAATGAAACGACATTCACAATCATAACGTACAAAATTAAATCAGATGCATCCTTAACCAGGAATATTATGAGCAAAAAAGAAACAAGCTTAGTAAGAAAAGAAATTGCAGCAATTATTTTGAAATCGCTATAAGCCTGAAGAAACCAATTTTGAGTAAACAATGATGCCAGACATGAAAAATAAGAAACCCAACATATCCAAGAATAATCTCTTAACCCATTAAAGAACAAAACACAAAAATAAAAAACAATTGTACACAAGAGAAATATAAAAAACTGAATAGAAAAAACCCCCCAAAAAAGCTTATCTTTATCTTTGGGGTTACGTGTCAACCATCTAACACCAGTATAATTGAAGCTATAGTTAACAAAAAGAGAAAAATAACCAACTATAGCAGCCACATAATTAATTAAACCTATATTCTGAGGACCAAAAGCACGAGATACTATTGGAATGGTAACTAAAGGGAATATATAGTTAGCCATTTGCACACTTGACATATAAAGAAGGTTCTTTATATTACTCATAATCAGCACCAATCCAGTTCCAGAGTTAATGGCTATTTAAAAAAACAACCACCATTATAGTCTTAGCAGGTATCAGGAATTAAATACTTTTAAAATCAAATCCACACTTATCTTTATCTGAAAGTATAGGTTCAAAATCTATAGGCCATTCAATCCCAACTTCCGGATCATTCCAGGCCAGACAGCCCTCGAAACCAGGGGTATAGTAATCGGTACACTTATATTCGAAATCAGCAACATCAGAAAGCACCACAAACCCATGTGCCAGTCCCGGCGGGATCCAGAACTGGGTTTTATTCTCTTCAGATAGAATCACCCCTTCCCACTGGCCATAGGTCGGTGAATCTTTACGGATATCGACGGCAACATCAAAGACTTCGCCGCGCACTACACGAACCAGTTTCCCCTGGGCATGTTTTGTCTGGAAATGCAGTCCCCTTAAAACACCTTTAGAGGAGCGGGAATGGTTATCCTGTACAAAATCAAAGTCGATACCCAGCATTTCCTGATAGCGTTTTTTTTCAAACGTCTCCAGGAAAAAGCCGCGCTCATCACCAAAAACTCTTGGCTGGATGATTTTTACGTCTGCAATTTTAGTATCGATTACCTTCATTTTATTCCCCGTCGATCATGCGCTGTAAATACTGTCCGTAACCGGTTTTCACCAGTAGTTTTGCCTGAGCCTGTACCTGCTCTTTGCTTAACCAGCCTTTTTTATAGGCAATCTCTTCCAGGCAGGCGACTTTATAACCCTGACGTTTCTCAATGGTATGAATAAACTGAGAAGCTTCCAGAAGACTGTCATGAGTCCCGGTATCCAGCCAGGCAAACCCACGACCCAATTTTTCTACATGCAACGCATTTTTTTCCAGATACATTTCATTAAGCGTTGTGATTTCAAGTTCACCTCGCTCAGAAGGTTTTACCTGTTTAGCCATATCCACCACATCTTTATCGTAGAAATATAAACCAGTGACTGCCCAGTTAGATTTAGGCTGAGCCGGTTTCTCTTCAAGAGAAATCGCGCGGTTATTTTCATCAAATTCCACAACCCCGAAACGCTCCGGGTCCAGAACCTGATAACCGAATACCGTAGCACCTTCGCTGCGTTGTACTACATTTTCCAGCTTACGGCCAAAGCTCTCACCAAAATAAATATTGTCGCCTAATACCAGCGCACAGCTATCGCCGTTAATAAACTCTTCGCCAATCAGGAATGCCTGAGCCAGTCCATCCGGACTTGGCTGAATGGCGTAGGAGAAGCAAACACCGAACTGGCTTCCGTCACCCAGCAGACGTTTGAAGCCAGGCATATCCTCGGGTGTGGAAATGATCAGAATTTCGCGAATACCTGCCAGCATCAGCACCGATATAGGGTAGAACACCATCGGCTTATCATAGATAGGCATTAGCTGTTTTGACGTGCCCTGGGTAATAGGATATAAACGGGTCCCGGACCCACCTGCTAAAACGATACCTTTCATTCTTTCTTCCTTTAATCAGATTGAGCCAAGACGTTCGCCAGCATAAGAACCATCAAGAACACGCTGCCACCAGGTTTCGTTGTTCAGATACCATTCAACCGTTTTACGAATACCGGATTCGAAAGTCTCAGCCGGAGTCCAGCCAAGTTCACGCTCAATTTTCGATGCATCAATGGCATAACGCAGATCATGTCCCGGGCGGTCTTTAACATAGGTAATAAGATCGGTGTAGTGCTCAACTCCAGTAGGTTTGTTCGGGACTAATTCTTCCAGTAACTGGCAGATAGTTTTTACTACATCGATATTCTGTCGCTCGTTATGACCACCGATGTTATAAGTTTCGCCCACTTCACCCTCGGTCACTACTTTATACAGTGCTCGAGCATGGTCTTCGACATACAGCCAGTCACGGATCTGGCTACCATTACCGTAAACCGGCAGAGGTTTACCTGCTAATGCATTCAGAATGATCAGCGGGATCAGTTTTTCAGGGAAGTGGTAAGGCCCGTAGTTATTCGAGCAATTGGTCACAATGGTCGGTAAGCCATAGGTTCGTAACCAGGCACGAACCAGATGATCACTGGAGGCTTTAGAAGCAGAATACGGACTACTCGGCGCATAAGGGGTGGTTTCAGTAAAGAGATCATCGGTGCCCTCCAGATCACCGTATACCTCATCAGTCGAAATATGGTGGAAGCGGAAGGTCTGTTTCGCTTCAGTCTCCAGTGTATTCCAATACTGACGCGCCGCTTCCAGCAGGGTATAGGTACCGACTACATTCGTTTCGATAAACGCCGCAGGGCCATCAATGGAACGGTCAACATGGCTTTCAGCTGCCAGATGCATCACCGCGTCTGGCTGATATTTACTAAATAGCGCATCCAGTGCATTACGATCGCAGATATCCACCTGTTCGAAATGATAACGCGGGCTATCCGAAACGGTAGCCAGTGACTCCAGGTTACCGGCATAAGTCAGGCTATCGACGACAATCACTTCATCAAGGGTATTGCCGATAATATTACGCACAACCGCGGAACCAATAAACCCTGCACCGCCGGTAATTAATAGTTTCATTTAATTCACCTAAAAAATAATCCGTGACGTAAAAAAATATATTCAGCTATGATATCTCATATTAAAAAAATTATAAAAAATCAAAATAAAGATACCATAGAATATCTCACATTTAAATTAACAACGGGGATGCCTGCCGTTGATTATAGCCTTTGTAATATTAACTAAATTAGAGAATCGCAGCCTGACGAACTCTTTTAAAAACAACCTTGACATATTATACATCATATGGAAAGGAGTCTTTGAATAGTACAAGCATGACAATACCTCATCGTATAAACGCTCAAGCTTACGCCATTCAGAAACCTGACCACTGGTAGACGACATCTCATGCACTAAAAAATGATGAACATATACTGGAACACATTGGGAGATTTTGTTTAATCGATTTATTTTCCGAAACATACTCATATCAACTCCATATAATGCAAAATTGGAATCAAAAAGTTCGATTTTTTTGCGTGAGAATAAATCAATTAATTTTCTGTATATAATAAGGCCAGAGCCAATAGAAAGAACGTCTTTATCTAAAGGAAGAAAACCATCAACTCCAGTGTAAACCACCCTATTTATCTGTGGGTATGAGTTGAGTCCGGTTTTAATATCAATTATTCGTGGGACAACCAAGTACAAATCTTTTAACCCAATTTCAGGATGTGAAAAATATTCTTTAGAAATAGACGTATCGTCATCGAGAAGGATATAACGTTCAAATCCAGACTGCTTTTCGAGCACTTCGTTATAAATATGACTCAATGGCCTATTGCTATTAGAATTTATAAAATCAACACAATCATAGCCGGTTAATTTATCTAAAAACTCATCATCCTCATCCAACAACTCTGGACCATTATTAACCACTAACAAAGATGAATCTGGAAGAGAAATATGACATAAGGAAATAAGCGTTTTTGACTGACAGAATAATTTATTATATAAGATAACTACTATTAACGTTTTCAATTGTAAACCTTAAGGGTTGAGAGATAAAAATAAAAAACCAATAATTTAGAAAGTTAATTGAAAACTATCATTTCAAAAAAAACAGAATGCTTCTTTTTTTAATAAGCCTAGCGCATGATACCCATTTAAAAAGAAGCCTGTCACTTTTAGTGAGTTTTATTATTTCTGGCTTCACACCAAGAGACTCAACTCTAGCTAATAGATATGTAACTAAATGAGGCTTCCAGGAAACTAATCGCTGATAAAAAAAAGCATTCTCTTCACAACATCTGAGAAAGAAAGAAAATCTATCTGGATGTTGATTCATCACAATTTGAGCAGCCAGGTAAGACAGTAAGTAACCAGGGTTATCAACCAACTGCTTTATTTCACTAAAATCCCCACGCTCTTTTAATTTTTTATAATATGAATCAGAGCCAAGAGATATAATAGGATAGAACTCACTGAGCCAGTGTTTAATAAATTTATTACCAGGACGAGAAGCTAAAAACCAATTTTCAATTATTGGTTTATTAAAATCACAAGTTGAAACCTTTCTAAAAAAACCAACAACGTCGTAATCATATCTTTTGAATGAATTTTCCACCCAAGATAGGTCTTCAAAGAAGATGGTACTAATATCTATCCAAACTCCACCATAATCACGTAAAAGGCACAACCTAATAACATCACTTTTATGAGCCGATGATAAATTAACACTATCATTAAACTTCAAATAAGGGAGGTAAGCATTGAAGTTTTTTTTATTTAGTAATTTAACACTATAAGTTGGATTTAATTCAGAAATATTGACAACTAATTTATTAAGATACTCATCTAAAAAAGGATCATCCCAATACATCCAAATTATCTTAGGTAACTCACCAGCTTTATTATCGCATTCTTCGTTACGTATATCCAGACAATACTCTGGCGAGTAAAGATCCTTAGGATTAATCAATGGAATTTTTCTTCCTGTAAAACAGGAAATTAAAAAACGCAAAAAAAAATAACTTTTTTTTATAAAAAAAACCACTGAACGCTTAATATCCTTAGTCATTACCTATCCTTTCCATAGAAAGATTACCATTATTATATTTTATTTCGGAAACAACATATTTACTTTCAATCGGATTGTGGGGCGACCATCTATCTCCAAAAATAAATAAGTTCCCTAGCTTATCTTCGATAGAAAATGCTGATTGAGAATTGAAAGTAGTAGCTATATCTTCAGGCGTCCCCTTGATCGGATTGTTTTTCCTTATCCATGGGCCAAATATATTATCAGATTCAAATAACCTAGCTTGATTAGCTTTCCAACCTGTGAGGCCTGATGTTATCATAAAGTAAGTTTTGTCTATTTTAAAAATTACTGGAGCCTCATTCCGTCCATTTATAAGGACCCTGCTATATTCATTTGTAACTCTGGTATACGTATCATCAAGTAAAGCAACGTGTAATGTATTATTCATCTCCGAGTTATAAATAACATAAGCCTTGCCATCGTCATCTTTAAATAAAGTAAAATCTCTTGAGTCGAAACCAGATTCGTAACCTGATTTAAAATACATATCATTAAAATCGTTTTTTTGAAAGTTTACAGGCTTAGTATCTTTATTAGGACGGTAACTGGTTATAAATTTGTATGGGCCTTCTATATTTTTTGACTCAGCAACACCTAGCCTTGCATAACTTTCATTATTAAACCCTTTACGATAATCTATATGAAACCACATTATATATTCATTATTTCTTTTGTTATATATAACTTTAGGTCGTTCAAGATAAATCACATTATTATTCTGATTTGAAGAATATGCTACACCTTTATATTTCCAATTACATAAATCTGAAGACTCGTATAATGAAACACCTTGCTGGACTTTATTGCCATCCATCCCCTTACCTTTCACTTCACCAAACCAATAATACATCCCCTTACTAGATACAACCCCACCTCCATGCGCATTAACACTTGAAGGATTAATGTTATTTTCCCCATCATTCAAACAGGACGAAACACCCTCCCCGTATGTAAAGAGAGGTAAAAAAAGAATAATTAAAGCAATGCACGATTTCATTATTTCCTCCATAAATTACATGTTGGATTCTATATCATTCTTTAGAGTTTGAAAGTAAACTTCTGGGTCATGTTTATTTTTGAGATTTAAAACTGAAATTTTCCCTGAAATAATTATAGAAGTTCGATCATTATAACAACTCATTATCTTTTTCTTTAGTTGCTCAACAATAGATTCTCTAACTTGAAATTTATGGCTCTCGCTAACTATTACTATTTCACCAAAGCTATTAGTCGGAATGTCTATAATATTACTTGGCAAATTTATTTCAGGCAAGGCCCGAACGGAAGTGCTTATAACAGGAACTAACCAGGATTGCATTTCAAGAACGGAATAACCGTATGTGTCACCCCATGTTGGCAAAAGCCCGACATCCTGATGAGATACAAGTAACATTAAATCTTCATTTTTTAATCTACTGTAATGATTTATATAATCATTTTCTATAATTATCTTCTCAATCCCTTCGAAAAAATCATCATCATCCTGAAAGCCACCTAACACATAATTTGTTTTTTTGTTAATGTCTCCAACAATATTTAAATTAATATTTCTCGGGGAAATAACACCATCAGAGATTAAAGAATCAAAGGCTAGAATAACCTCAGCGCCCCCCTTTCTATAAAAGTCATTGCCTACAAAAATAAAGTTAAGAGTTTCACTATTATTAATTTTCTTATCAAACAAATTAATCCTCTGTGGAGGATGCTTTATCCTTATTTTATTCTTTATTGTATCTGAGAATTCTGGATAAGACGAAAGCATTTTATTTTGTATATCAAATGCCGATTTAGAAAGTGTGTTGATGAACTTACAATTATCTTTAGATAATAAACTTAGATATTTATAAACATCTTTTCTTTTTGAATAATCTACTTCACCATCTTGAAGCCTGTGAATATCCGCAATACTATCCATCCTTGGTATTGTAGTTTCGAACACCACCCCCCAGTTTTTTTTTGTGATTGGAATGTAGTTAAAGGTAACGTAAAAATCAATCTGTTTATGCAATGAGGATAAAAGGTCACGGAATATATATCCTTCATCTTTACTACCAAATAATCTCAGAATTTTATTTTTATACTTATAATAATCATAATTTTCCATATTAATTAAATCGAAGAACTCTTCGTTACATATACATCTTAACTCAGGATAATTAACCCTAGCAGTAGCAACTTTAATTCTAGCCATTCTTAATCCTCCTAAGTATATATATAAAGAAATCTTTCTTTGCTAAATATGACGACCCCATAAAAAACAAACCAAAATTAATTATCGACATAATTCCATTCCCGTCAGATTTTAATTTATGTGTGAGTTTGAATGCTTTATATACCCTTACATCCTTTTTATTTAAATATGGTTTCATCTGTAACAACCACCAAGATGAAAACTTTACTGATTCCCCTTTGTTTTTTGCAGTACTTCTTCCTCTAATATTATAATTACTTAGTAACTCAGGAATGAAGTGGAAATATAACCCTATCTGATCGGCTCTTATGCAAAAATCATAATCTTGATGCCTTATGAAACCCTCATTGAATTTTACTTTTAAATATGTATCTCTATGTACTACTATAGTAGATGTTTGTATAAAACCAGCCACACCAAAAAGATAAGATGCTATTGTTTCTTTACTGACTACATAAGGCCTAACGGGCATTTCTTTTATCTTACACCCATCTTGCATTACATTTAATTTAGAGTAGAAGATTATATCTTTTTTATCCAATCTGCAAATTTCTTCATTATACCTTAGTAACTTATCCTCATGCCATGTGTCATCTGCATCCAGTAATGCTATATATTTCCCAGATGAAATCTCAACCCCTTTATTTCTAGCCCCAGAACCATTCAATTTAACTTTTGAGTAAAAGCATTTTAAATTATCATATTTGCTTTGATAATGTTCGATTACTAACTTTAACTCTTCAGAATCATCAGAACAATCATCAACTATTACCACTTCATAATTGGTAAACTTTTGATTAAAAACACTATCAAGTGTATTCTTTATTTCGGAACTTGCATTAAATGCAGGGATAACTACCGAGAACATATACATTTGGGGTACCTAACTAATTTTTTTATAAAAAACCATGAAAAGGCTTAGGTTATATAAAGGTATCATGAAATAAGATTCAGTAGCAGTCGCAATTAAGCAAGTGAGCAACACAATAGCTGCTGGCTTTGAATACTCACCATTATTGAACTCCCTGTAATATAGGTATATAAAAGCCAATCCCAAGAATAGTCCTAATGAATAAAAATATTGGATAAAGTAAAAATCTACAGGCATGAACGCATCAATATTCAGGCCATGTAAAAATGGCATCACCCCCATGGCAGAAAATAAATTATAACTATAAAAAACCCTACCAGCTAATGCTTGATTTAGGGTGATCAATATAGCGTTTTCATTAAAATGAGTTACTGTATATAGTTGAAACAAAATGATAAGAATCACACCCAAACAATATATTTTCTTGAACTTTTTGGAAACATTCCTCTGTTTGGTATTTAAAGCCCATAAGAAGCCAAGAAAAGATAATGTAATCATGGCTAGTCCAGTACGTGAGCCAGACTCATAAACGACTATGGATATCAACGCAAATGAAATAATTAAGTATAAATTTTTAATCGATTTCCCTTTTGTATTATTAAATATGAAGAGAACAGCCATGCTAAACATCATGATCAAGAACTGTGCCATTACATTTGCATTCCCAAAACCTAATGTAAGTCTTTCTCCAAACCTATCATCCATCCGATAAAAAGTATGACTGAACGCAATAAACGGCATCATCAATATAATTATTAATATATTTGATGATAAAATAATCTTTAATATTGTTCTAAATTCTATTTTCTTTGTAAGTGAAACCATACAAAAGAGAATGAAGTATGAATATAAGGCAACTGTATGGTATAGTGCGTAATTAATTACTAAGAAGGCACCAATAAGGGAAATAACTATTCTTTCTTTATTGCCTATGTATATCAAGCTAACAATGGATAATATTATACTTAATATGTTAAAAAAATTCTTTAGTATATCGATGCTATCATCCTGAATGGATGTAGATAATAGCACGGTTTTAAAAGAATAAATAAAATAAAAGGAAAAAAATAAAACACTTAACTTGAATTTTTTGTTTTCGCTTATCATTTAATCACCAATCATTTATTTTTCAATGAAAACAAAAAACCCCTATATATATACATTAGCATGGAAAATAATGATGCCATAACATTCCCCTTATGAATATTTCTAAGATTCTTCCAGTGCCACTTTGCTGCCACCCTCTTATTAGAAGATAACGAACCATCGACCTTAACCATATTAACCAGCGCCTTATGAATTATATTAATATACTTATATTCATTCAGAAGCTGAATAATAAACACAAAATCTTCATGCCCAACTTTGGTAAATCTAAACTTATCATTATAAACAAAACCAATACTTGAGAAACAGACTCTATACTTTTTATTAATAAACCCTTTCATATCCAGAACATCTAGGTCTGTTTTAATTATATTTTCATTATTCCCAGTATAAATATATTCGGACACAACCACTTTATCTCCCCCATTCAGACGCCTAACTTGTAATTCTAATTTTTCATTCTCCCAGATATCATCCGAATCGATAAAAAACACGAAATCGCCACTTCTTGCTTGGGCTAAGCCTTTATTTCTAGTTAACGCAACACCTTCATTTCTTTCATTTATAATAAATTCGATCCTGGAGTCTTTTATTTCAAATATTTTGTTCAAAGTTCCATCAGTTGAACAATCATCGATTATTATCAACTTCCAGTCTTTATAGGACTGATTCAATATAGATTTAATTGCATCCCCTACAAACCTTTCAGCATTGAAACAAGGCATTATAATTAGCACTTCATTTTTTCTCATGGACTGCCCAGCCTTTGTCTAAAAATTTGAATATGGGTTGTAAAAAAAACGATGTAAAAGGATTGATGATTCTGAACTTCAAAAAAAATGCAATTAACCTATCAAAACATTTAGCCTTAGAGTTAAAAGCATATTGAAATTTTAATTTCCTATACAAATCACTCAGCCTAGGACTTACAGCTCTTCTCTCTTTTTTTGTTAATCTAAAATAATTTATTAAAATAGATTTAGAGACATTGGTAATTGCTAAGGCAAAAACTTCATTTGGGAGCGTTCTACTTTCCACTTCATGCTCAAGTATGATTAATGTATCTACAAGAGAAAATTGCTTTATTGCTGATCCAGTTGTAATTGAACCTTCTCTTTTCCGATAGCCATAAATTTTTTCGGGAATTACAATCACATCGTTGACTGCAGCATTCAAAAGAGTTGTAACAAAAACGTCCTCATACAAATAACCTTCTGGGAACCGAATGTTATTATAAAAACTTTTCTTAACCACCCTAAGCCAAGAGAAATTCTCTACAGCAATACTATTGTTGCTCTGATTTACGGGTAAGTGACTATGGAAATTCTTCTTTATTTCTTCATTGTTTTTACCCTTCGCATAATCAAAAACAATCATATCTGGATTGCTTTTGCCAATTACTTTCATCAAGGAATATATATAATCAGATCTGAGAATATCATCTGAATCTAAAAATGATATATAATCCCCTTTTGCATAATTCATTCCAAAATTACGAGCACTAGAAAGCCCTCCATTTTCCTTGTGAAGCAGAGATATGTTATTGAATTGAGTAGTGTATCTTGATGCAATTTCAATTGAGTTATCTTCACTACCATCATCAACAATTATTATTTCGAAATCTCCATTCTGATGAACAATCGACTCCAGACAGTCTTCGATATAATTTTCAACGTTGAAAACAGGGACTATTATGCTCAACTTATAGCTTTTCATTTATCAGTAAGCTCCATCTCGATGAAGTACAACTCCAACCGTCTTAAATAAAATAACAATATCGTTCCACATAGACCAGTTTTTCACATACCATGCATCAAAATAGACCCGGGTTTCATAATCGACATCGCTGCGGCCGCTTACCTGCCACAACCCTGTCATACCGGGTTTGCTCATCAGATAATAATCGACCTGATCGTGATAGCGTTCCAGTTCCGCCTGAATAATCGGTCTTGGCCCGACCAGACTCATCTCACCCTTGAGTACATTAAACAGTTGTGGTAGTTCATCCATACTGGTACGACGCAATACATCGCCGATACGGGTAATGCGAGGGTCATTTTTCAGTTTAAAGGTCGCGTCCCACTCTGCTTTCGCCTCAGGGTCAGTGGCCAGCAGTTGTTCCAGCAGTTCTTTCGAGTTCACTGCCATCGAACGGAACTTCAGGCATTTGAAAGGCTTGCCGTGTTTACCGATACGCTCATGACCATAAATTGCCGGGCCGCCATCTTTTTTTACTTTACTACGGATATAAAGCAGTACCGGGGATAACAGTACAATAATCGCCAGCGATGCACTAATATCAAAAGCACGTTTAACAAAACGAGATGACCATTTTGCCAGGTTCTGATGTACACGGAAGATCATTACTTCGTGGCTAAAGATAAAAGACATATCCGTACTGTCCAGCGGCATACCCCGTAGTGTCGGGATCACCGAAACATAGCGGTAGCCTTTAATCATCAGCTCTCGTAACCAGGTATTGCGTAACTTGCTCTGGTGGTTCTCTACGGCTACGATAAACTGCATCCGTTTATCTACCTCTTTGCCCAGCCAGTCACTTTTATGGTGCAGCAGCGGTATTCCCTGTAATTCATTCTTATCAGTCATGGCAGAGTCGCTATTTATAAAAGCGATAACCCGCAGCCCCATATTGGCTTCACTGCTGATTGCCTGCCAGGCATCGATCGCATTTTTTCCGCTGCCGATAATGATGGTATCCCGCTGCCAAAGTCCTGCTTTGTTTAGCAGTTTTTTAGTCAGCATCCGTAATGCCGGCACCATGATCAGGATCAGTATCCAGGTCAGTACCCAGAGATAACGGGAGAAATACCACTTCGCGAAAGCGACAATAGCAATTTCAAATACTGCGAAGATAATCAGTGTGCGTAATATCTCTTTCAGCTCAAACCAGAACGTCTTGCGGTAAAAGTAATGACGTAACCGAAAGGCAAACCAGCCAATACAGCATACTGCCAATCCCCAGTGCAGGTTAATCCAGCCTTCGGTAGGGCCGTCAGGAATACGTTGCGGAAAATGACTCAGGGTCAGTTGTAAAATTCCCCTGGCAATATAAATCGCCAGGGTAAATCCAATAAAATCAGACAGGATCAGCATTATACTGACCCAAAAATTGCGTGTTACGCGCGTCATGGTTTCCTCACCAGCATCCCGTGCCCGGGGAGATAATAAAGCGAATGGATTAAAAGGATTCAGTAAACAGGCAGGATGAATTCGTCTGCTGAAATTAACGGCCCGCCTGGCGGGCCGTTTTTACTACTTTTTATCGTCGTAGGAATAGCCATAATGGCTATAGCCATAGCCGTAATAGCTGCTGGCTTTTTTGATAACACCGTTCAGAATACAGCCCTTAATTTCTATCCCGCTTTGTTCAAAGCGTCTGACACTGACTTCCATCTCTTTCGCGGTGTTCTGCTCGAAACGGGCCACCAGCAGGGTGGTGCCGGCATAACGGCCGATAATTGCGGCATCCGTTACCGCCAGTATTGGCGGAGTATCCACCAGTACCAGATCGTAATTCTGACTCGCCCACTCGATCAGTTGCTGAAAACGTGAATGCATCAGCAGTTCTGCCGGGTTTGGCGGGTTAGTGCCACGGGAAAGAAAATCAAACCCTGCCACCGCAACCGGTTTTATCCCCTGCTGTACCGTGGATTTACCGGAAAGAATATCCGACAGGCCGTTTTCGGTACTGTGGTTGAAAATCTGATGGGCATAACCCTTACGCATATCTGCATCGATAAACAGTACCTTCTGACCACTCTGGGCGATCACGGCTGCCAGATTGGTGGTAACAAAGGTTTTACCTGCGTTCGGGCTGGCACCGGAAATCATCAGAACATTGTTACCTGCCTCCATCATGGCAAAATGCAGGCTGGTACGCAGGCTGCGTACCGCCTCGATAGCCAGGTCGGCCGGATTATCCACCGCCAGGAAACTGGTGTTCTCCTGCTTTTTACCTTTAACCTTCAGCGAGCGTTTCGGGGTCTGGCGTGCCATCCATTCGGAGACTGGGACACTGGCATACACATTAATACCCAATTCTTCCAGTTGTTCCGGCGACTCAATACCACGACGCAAAAATACACGTAATAAAACAAGTCCAACCGATATGACTCCCCCTAATACAATTCCAATCAAGAGAATTAAAGATTTTTTAGGTTTTACCGGCTTAGGCTCAGTAATAGCACTATCAATGATACGTACATTACCTATAGCACTGTTCTTAGCGATATTCAGTTCCTGCTGACGGTTCAGCAACTGCATATACACGGCCTGGCCGGATTCCACATTGCGGCTTAAGCGCAATACTTCCTGCTGGGTCGCCGGCATGCCGGATACCTGCTGGTTCAGTTTTGCTTTTTCCTGTTGTAAAACTTTACGTTTTTCCAGCAATGCTTTGTAGGTCGGATGGTCTTTAGTGAATAGCTGCGAAACCTCCGCTTCACGGAAGGTCAGCTGATTCAGCTGATTATCCACATTCACTACCTGGTCCAGCGTCGAGCGGGCCTGCAGATTCAGGTCTACCGAATCACTGCGCTTGCGGTAAGCACTCAGTTTATCTTCCGCACTGTCGAGCTGGGCGCGCACCTGTGGTAACTCCTGGTCCAGGAACTGCAGGCTCTTACTGTCCTGAGCTGCCTGCAGGTCAATATTCTGTGCCAGATAGTTATCGCTGATACTGCGTAACGTTTTCTGGATCAATTCCGGGTCACTGCCGGTCAGGGTCAGGTTTAACATCCCGGTATCTTTCCCCTGGTCTGCGGCAGAGAAAGATTGCTGCAGATTATTAATGGCATCCAGCCAGCTAATATAGTTAACCGTAAACTCCGTGCCAGGTGCTGCCTGCAGGTCGTTGATCAGTAATGACAGGCCCTTGGCTTCCAGTAACTGACCGATATGGCCCTGCAGATTGTAACCACCACCGGTTAAGCGATAATTACCGTTTTCTTCGGCGGTCAGGGTCAGGGTGGGCACTTTCCCTTTTTGCTGAGCCACGTAGATTCGACCAACGGAGACTTTACCTGGCTGATGACCGGTCAGTCTGGCCCAGCCCCGGCCAAAGACCGGAAAGTAATTCTGTGTGACCTGAGCCTGTAAGTTCAGGTCATCGACCGTCTTACCGAGGATCATGCGCGACTGTAATAACGCAATTTCCGGCGCAGATTGTGGCTGACTGCCCGGCAGCATCTGACTAAGATTACTTAATAGTGCATTTCCTTGTTTCTGTTCTATCTGAATCAGCGCATCGGCCTGGTAGACCGGGGTGGCAAATAATGCATAAACAATGGCCAGCACGGTAAACAGTGCCGTAATACTGATTATCAGTTTCCGGTGATCAATCAGCTCACCGAGTAACCTTCCCAGGTCAATTTCATCGTTGTCCGGCGAAGCCGGCTTATTCGTTAAAGAAGAAGACATGCAATAACTTCCTAAAGTTAACCGCCCAGCTTGCGGGTCCATTCTGTCGCGGACTGGTCCAGTAGCTGATAGACAAATTCAAACGCTTCCATACTCTGGCGATACGGATCCGGGATCTCTTTATTCC
>ERZ794936.262-NODE-262-length-28959-cov-33.477685_pt1 | contig 28959 bp, 17 predicted proteins | sample MGYA00511083_ERZ794936 | MGnify/ENA primary metagenome ERZ794936 (study PRJEB30137, sample SAMN04331409) | food metagenome | isolation source: Y2 must sample point D1 replicate A | place: Australia: South Australia | collected 2014 ... | reverse complement strand
AAGTCCAAGCTTCTGGTTCCGAAGCTTCTCCAGCTACCGAAGCTACTGCTGCCACCCCAGCTACTGAAGCTACTGCTGCTACCCCAGCTACCGAAGCTACTGCTGCCACCCCAGCTACTGAAGCTACTGCTGCTACCCCAGCTACCGAAGCTACTGCTGCTACCCCAGCTACTGAAGCTACTGCTGCTACCCCAGCTACCGAAGCTACCGCTGCTACTCCAGCTACTTCTGCTACCGGTGCCGGTGCTGTCACTGTTTCCACCGTTTCTAAAGGTGCTGCTTCCGCTTCTTCTACCCCATTGATCTCTACCCAAGCTACTAACGCTGCCGTTAAAGCTGGTATGTCCATTGGTGGTATTGTTGCTGCCGTTGCTTTGTTGTTGTAATTTTAAATTTGAGCCATTTTTTTTCAAATTTAAATTTATTTCAATTTCAATTCTCAACATTATAACTCTATAATGTTCGTTCATTTTTTTCGAAAAAAAAATAATTCCAGTTCTTTAATTCTTTAGTAGTTTGAAATTATTTTTTTTTCCTTTTTTTTCACAAATGGGTAGGTTTCACATGAAACTTTGGTGCTAGTTCCTGACACACTTTCCTTAAACCAAACAAATATTTAATGCTACAAATAGTTGCTTGATGGGAAACTTTTGTGTTTATATGCTCACTCGGTTTTTCATATATATGTTGATAATAAAAGGCATCGATATCCGCTGTTCGTCTTTAATAATTGGTTATGTTTTCTAAATACAATAATCTAATTTTTTTACTTTTATAAAATTATATAACATCTTCTTTTTTTTAATATTTTTGAAGTTTTTTTTTTTTCACTTTGCATGTTGAGACTTGGGGGAAGTGGGGTTATCATACAATAGAAGCTATTCTCTATTGGCTTGGCAGGGTTTTTTTTGTATATAAATGATAAAATAGTATGCTTTATATTTTGCCGACATTAGGAAATTACCAACTTTAAAAACGGATTAAAAATGAATGTTGAACAATGGTTGTTATCCATCAGTGTTGTTTTGAAAAGCAATTTTAATGCACCGATCAAGTTCAAAATTTTTATTTTCACGAGATAACTTATCACTCGAGAACCATCAGTCCCAGATAACGACCACTAAGTGATCACAAACAAGTTTAATCAATATTTTTTTTTTCAAAAATCTGCATCTTAGCTAAAATCTGAAAAATCAATAAAAGCTTTATTAATAATACTTGTCATTGATACCTTGATATTTTTAGTAAATAAAGCAGCTATCCAAATTAAACAGCTTATTTACTCGAATACAACTAAATCTAAACTGAGTTTCAAATATATTGCTTTATCTTGCTTTAAATGTTAACACTTTTTTGCTTAAATCAGTTCATTTACACAGTAATTTGCAGACGCAAAGAAATTGCTAAATTTTCTAAAATCTCTGATAGATACGTATCTAACCAATGTATATGTATACAATTGATCAAAAAAAAAAAAACATCTTTGAATCTGGCGACGCGAAAAGTTAGCAATAAAGCCAACGTTTTTATCAACACATGTATTCAACTTATAATTATTCAAGTGTATAAAAGAAAAGCTTATTTTGATGTTACTTTAATTTTGAAAGATAAAACTTTGTTCTTGCAAACCATTATGCATGTCTTCTTTGTGACTTTTTTTTATTATTGTGTAATGCAACTAGTACAAAAATGTAAAGCCACTAGAAAAGACTAATTTGAACCCAAGATAAATGCCTTCCAAAACAAACCAATCAACCAGAACCGCAATAAGCAAGATTAACAAACATCAAAGATCAATGTCCTCATTGAAAAAATCTTTTTTACTAGGTTGCTTGTTGCCATTGTCAAACGCAGCCCCTTTTAGAAAGGGAAAAACAATTACCGTCACAAAGACCGTCACGTTGCAACCAATTCATGACTACAACTCTATGCCAACAGCTGTACCGGAATTGCCATTAAACAAAGACAAACCTGCTTTTGAAGAAGATGAGTATGCCACTGATAATCGCGAAATTACAGAAGATTGGGACAAAGAGTACACTCCAACTTCCACGTGGGATGACACTTATGCTTCAGCTAGTACTTGGACCGAAGAGTACACGTTCCCCTACACCCCAGTGGAAACAGACGCAGAAGAAGTTTGGGACAATCCTTTGCTAACGAGAAATGCAGTACCACAATGGGTCACGATTGATGAAGACTGGGAGTATCCAGCAACAAAAATCCATGAAATAAAAGAAGAGACGCATGAGTTGGAAACGATGACAGAAACATTTACCAAAACAAAAATGCAACCTTTATCAGAAACTCAAACAACTTCAAAGTCAAGTTTTATTTCAAAAACCAGAAAGTCCGCTTACGAAACTTTTTCTCCAATTAGCACTGTTTCCACTTGCACAAAGAGCAAAGAATGTGGAGCAACCCAAATGGCTTCCGTCATGAAATCTTATTCACCAGTAATGAATAACGCAACAGTTGTCACCAGTTTTGTCAAATTCAACGAAACAGCCGTTTCAACATTGACGTTCCATCCACCGATGCCAGGAAATAGCACTTTTGGCAATCACACGATTCCGGCATTTTCAACAGGTGCCGGAAACGCGTTGCACGGAGTCTACAACACTGTTGGCCAATTTGTTTACCTTCTTGGTGTAGCTTTGTTTTACGTGTTTTAAAAACAAAAAGTTGAGTCCAAGAAAATAAATATATAGACTATTTTTTTTTTTTTTTAGCGTACATAAATGCTATATTTGATTGTTTAGGTTTAAAGTTCAACTTTGAATTAATACGGTATTATATTACCCCTGATTCAAAAAATAAAAGGTCTGTGGTTGTGAATTCCCGCATGTGCTAGCACAAAAGATCCAATGACGGCTCTGAAATGACACAAAGAGCCCATGACAACCATGACGTGAAAGATTTGATGACTGTGTCCTAAAAAATCAAATCTCCCGGGGAAGAAACACTCTGGGATCCTAAAACCATAGATGATTGCACCACCAATGTAGAAGAACGCTTCTAATATCACGTAAAACAGCTGGACTCTGCGTAAAGACTCTTGGATACCAAACTTGAAAATCCCAAACAAAATAGGAATCATGCCACTGAACCCGAACAACACAAAAAATGAGGCCCGCAAAACTTTGAAATTCTTGGAGTTGAACTTATCGTGCAAAACAAAAACCGAGCACACAGATCCCATGACCGAGGTGATGATGGTGAATATTTTAAAGATGAACAGATGGTCGTGGAAGCCGTAGTACAGTAGAGATATGATTGAGCAAGTGATCAAAATAATGATGCCCATATAATCCGCTTTGCTGCACATATCACTATATTTCTTGGAGTGCTGTTTAAAAGTGTGAAAGAAACTGCTACAAAACAAACACAAAAAGGCTCCGACTAGATAAAAATTGATCATAATGTAGTCTATACTGTCCATAATCAACTGTGCAGGATTTGCTTTGATGTATTTCAAAATTTGTTGCTCTAAAATCAAATCGGTAAAGATGATTAGCATCACAAAATAAGTTACACTGGGTAGCAAATGAGTGTAGATATTGACGCTTTCGTTGTGAAAAACTCCAAGAGAATGCAAACATTTTGTAAAAGAGTTGGTTGCTTGAATGTAGCCCGATACAATGCACTCGTTGTCTTGCTGCCAATCAGGCAGGTCTTCGTAGTTACACATAGACAATCCGTGTCTCAAACGTTTTGAACTTTTCAGCAATTTCACATCTGATGCTTGAAGTGTGATACTGTCGGTTCTTGTCTTTTTAGATTTTTTTCTAGAGTGAGCTTTAGAAGCAGTTGTACTTTTGCTGGTCGTACTGGTTGCACTTGCCATTGTTAGAAGTCTTAGCTGATGGTTGCGCTTGACTTTTTTTTTGGTTTATAAAAAAAATAAAAAAAATAAATGTATAAGTGTCTTTATTGTGTGTAAAATTCGCTCAAATATAGGTATTCAGGAACAGTTCAAAGTCTTGTGATTGGTTATCAGACGTTGCGTACATATATATAGGAATAAACGGATCTTTTGCGTGTCGTATTTTCTTGTGAGTTCTAATGAGTTGTAAATTGGGATAGTCGCTACAAGATGAGCTTGAGTCGGTCGTTTACGATTGTTTGTAACCTTCCACACATTAAAGCTCAACAATTTTCACTTCTAAAACCTCAGAAAAACGTGTATCCGCTCGAAATTGTACAACGGGGACCTCTATTTGTGGTCGGAAAAAGAAACTATTCGCAAGATAGGAGCTAGCCAAAAAATAGCAAGGGCGCGAAAACAGAAATGAAAAAAAAAAAAAAAAAAACAAAAACAAAAACAAAACAATATCCCGCGTTGCAATCGGCTTATAAACTTTAGCTCGCGAAGATCATCTTATCAAGAAAAAAATGTTGAATTTGAAAAAGGATTTGCATTTGAGATTATTGATTTAAATGTTAGGAATAATGTAGTCTTAAATAAAACTGGCAGGGTTGAGACGAACATAAGGGAACATATTAAACAACCGACAAAGATGAAAACGCATTGTTATAAATCTCATGTTTTCTACAAAAAAAAAGTCATGTGTAGATCATTCAAAATACATAATAAAAATTGGATACTTTAATATAGACACTTGCTCAAAAAAAGAATCTTTTTTTCTTTCTTGCCAGCCCACTTTTGTTGAGATTCTGCCAACTGACATTGTTTGCAAACTTGTTTGTTGTGGTCGTTTAGCTGTTTTCTAAATTCAATGCAATCCCAGTTTGCCGCGATAGCATCGCCGCAGTGTTTACAATAAATGTAGCTGGCTTGGGGAAAATGCAACAAAAGCTTCCAGAAAAACATGCTCCACATAGTGGTTTCCGTTTGGTTGCAAATTTTTTGACTCAAAACCTGCTCTGAGAGCTCTACTAGTGTGTTTACGCTGTGTTTTAGTCTTGGAAATGATCCCAACGTTGTATTTCCCAAAAGCTCGCTCTCATCTGCTATTTTGCCTGGTAGCCGTTTTTTGTTTTCAAACTCAAAAAACCCCAAGCTCGTGAAGAGCCGCAAAACTGATGGATGAACAAACGACGCATTTTTTCGAAATTGTGTTGGGTTGTTTTTCGATGGCTTGTTTGATGAAAACCATTGGTCTATCTTTAAGTGGCTGTTGGCATCAGAATGTTCTTTCTTCTCTGTTATGTTTATCATGTTTTCCGCATTTGAAGGTCCTAGCGTTTCAACAGAAGTTTCAGCAGAAGTTTCAGCAGAGCTCTCTTTCCGGAAAGTTAATTTGCCAGCAAGCGCGTGTTTCAAATTACTAAAGTACTGTCTAGTGCGGGATGGGTGTACTCCATGAATTCCATCAGTACTTTGTGATAAAGATGATGTTGGTGTAAGCGTTTGCGCAGAGGTCGACTTCAAAGAGCTGTTATGTTTTATTATGCAATTTAGTTGGTCACGGTCATGTTGGGCTATAATCTTTTTTCTTTCTGCTTCAGTTTCTACACGTATGAAACTTCTTGTGTTGCTTTCAGTAGTAACCAAGTATGGATGCTCAAAGTAAGAAAGTTGTCGTGGATAAAAAATGGAAGTTTCTGCTTGATTCAAACGTGCCACAAGCTTCCCAACTTGTGAATAGCTGGAGAATTGTAAATGATCTGTCTCATCTTGACGGTTTGGCGGTTCCACTGACAATTCACTAGAGTATTCCATTTTAAATAAAGTTTGTAGTTGATTGTTTTTGGTATAACTATGTTCTGGAGGTAATTTTCCAATTTCAGCAAGTAAAGGTTTTGGAGAATTGGAAAAGGTTGTGATTTTCGTTGCTATTTTGGCAATTTTTTTGCAGACACGAGTTCTTTTGCCCAATTTTGTTTGTGGAGTTGAAATAGTATGTGATCGGTCTTTTTTCTTTGTGTATGTTGCACGCACACTTTCGTAGCCAATGGCGTCATCCAGATTTGATTTAGTTTTCTTTAGCAGTGATTCAGTTTCCAAAAGTTGCACTGAACTACGAGATTCATTTCGATACAAGCTAAAGCTACTTTGAACATCACTGTTTGAAAAATACTGGCTATTATTGCAATCGCAACCCCACACTTTTGCGTTTTTGGTAGAGCTTGAGTATGATTTATGGGTTAGATAAAAGTTAGAGCAACTAGCAGTACCCTTGTTGTGAATACTCTTTTGTACCTTTATATCTTCAAAGTAATCCAACACATCTGTATTCCAGTCAACATTTGAGCACTTGCTAGTAAATTGATTACAAAACTTATTATCATGCTTTTCAAAAGGCGAGTTACGCGACTGGTCTTTGGTTCCAGGTGATTGCTTGAGCTTGGATTGAGGATTGTCAAAAAACATACTAGCAAACTTGTCTGATAGCAGTGACTCCTCTGTATTTAGACTGAAATTATTTTTCTCACTAGAGCAATACTTTTGAGCATCCTCTTTTAGAGTATCTGGCAAAAAAGTTGCCTTGTCATAGATGCTGAGTGTCATGGCGATGGCTTTGAGCTCTTTTTCTTTTTTTTCCAATTCAGTTGCTTTAATTTTCTTTTTCAAGCACCAAAGACTGTTGAAGGCAACCTTTACAAGCATTGTTATAAGTTTTAAAAACTTTACAACTTTATATAGTAATTTCACATTTGTAAATCTGCTTTTGCAACTCATGTATTCTTTCCGATATAAGTGCTAACTTGAGACACTTTGGTTTAATCAATATCTCAGGCACCAAATTTATGCGACAATCCTTTTATGCCTATTTTTAGTTTACAAAAAGTGAAAAACGGTAATGTCCGAGTTTTTACTTATCCGAATAGTTATATCCAGGAGGTATACCTGTACACCTGTACTTCGGTATAGCGATATATGTTTTTTTGTTTTTTTTGTTTTTTTTGTTTTTTTTTTTTAAGGGGAAGTTTGCCGTTTACAAACTGAGCCCGTGGGAAAGGATACTGGGTAAAAAAAAAAAAAGCTTTCAAAAAAAAAAAGAAGCTCTCTTTGTTGTTAACTGGTTTCCTTTTGGAAACAATTAGACATTGGAAAGTTTGCGTCATAGCATTATTCGTTTTGTTTTGCTTTGTTTATAGACACTTCTTTTAATGATAAGCGAAAACACTTTACAAAAACTTTGTAAATATAGCAAATCAATTAACCCACAAAGCCTTTCCTTCAAGAATTGCTGCACCCGCTAAAAGCCAAACCACCATTTTATTGCATTTTCACCACTGCTACCCACTTTCACACAATAAAAACGACTTTTCTCATAAAACTAGCTTAGTCAGCAAAGCAAAGCAAACCGCATTTGATAAAAGGCAGTGCTCCCAACTCTAAAAGTAAAATATCCATCTCAGCTAACCTTCAAAGGATTTATCATGACCGATTATACAAACATAGCTTCTTATGGCGGAGAAACAAAAATTAGACATTCTTCCCAATCACATGACCGTGTGAGCAATGACGTGCTAGAAAACAGTGCATACTCATTGGACCCAGGAAGGCCTCCTGTCCCCAAGGCCATCAACTATGCTATCACCGACAGTTCTTCCCAGAGTGATGCCCGAAGAGGCAAGAAAGTGCAAAGTCACGTTTCTAGTAGGCCGCCTTCATCTCTTTCGGAAGCTTCCGGACCATCCAGAAACACTACTCCTCATGGCAACAACCCTACATTAGATGCATACAGCTCGTCGGCATTGGATCCCACAAGAGAACTCTCTTCAAGCGAAGTGCCAGTCAGTGTGGAGTTTCAAAAAAGGAGGGACGAATGGGCTGAACGAGGGGCTGCCAAATTAGTAAGAGAGTACCAAGATCCAGACACAGGCGAAACAAAAAAGAAAATAGTTTCTCAGGGAATCAAGGACTTTAAGTTTGGTCAAGAAATAGGTGATGGGTCTTATTCCACTGTGGTTCTAGCCACTTCTATTCAGGACCCGTCGAAGAAATACGCGGTGAAAGTGCTGAACAAGGCTTATCTTGTTCGTCAGAAAAAAGTCAAGTACGTGAATATTGAGAAACAGGCCTTACAAAGATTAAACAACTCAAAGTGCGTTGTTAAATTGTTTTTCACCTTTCAGGACGAAAACAGTTTGTATTTCCTACTAGAGTATGCGAGCAATGGTGACTTTCTTTCGTTGATGAAAAAATACGGATCATTGAGTGAGGAATGCACTCAATACTACAGTGCTCAAATAATTGATGCAATTGGGTTTCTTCACAAAAGGGGAATTATCCACAGGGATATCAAACCAGAAAACATTTTACTAGACACGAGTTTCAAAGTCAAGTTGACTGATTTTGGAACGGCAAAGGTATTGGACAGTCTGCCTAACGGTGAGCACGATGATGGTCTTGAGGAACCTGCTGCTGGTGGCAAAAAATACGATTTGCTAACGAGATCCAAATCCTTTGTGGGAACCGCAGAGTACGTTTCACCAGAGCTTTTGAACGACTCATATGTGGACTATAAATGTGATATATGGGCATACGGGTGCATCGTGTACCAAATGATTGCTGGTAAGCCTCCTTTCAAAGCAACTAATGAGTACTTAACTTTCCAGAAAGTCATGAAGGTGCAATATGCATTCACTGCAGGATTCCCATTAGTTGTGCGTGATTTGGTGAAAAAAATCTTGTTGAAAGCACCAGAAAAAAGATTGGAGATCATTGACATAAAAAAACACTATTTCTTCAAAGGGCTGAATTTCAGCAAAATTTGGGATCTAGACCCACCTCCAGTGGCTCCATATAAGATGTCTGCAAAGTCAATGTCGCCAATTCCAGCATTAAGTCATGGTAATTACAGCGCTTCACCTAAACCTTTGCTCACAAAAACACCGAAAAAAGCTTCCACGCCCACTATACATACTACCAAGGTGCACGCGCCCCTTGTGCAGAGCAGTCCTTTGAGCAAAGTTGCTGCTAAAAAAAGTGCAGTGGATCCCAAGACGCGGGAAATTTTGGAATCTGCCAAACGGTCAGTCGCTAGCAAGAAACAACAACAGTTGAGAGAGAGCCAGAGCAAAACGAATTTGGGTTTAGGATTATCCTCTGCCCAAAACCCTAAAAACGCAGCAGTTGCTGCTGTGGCAGCTTTGTCCAAAACTTCATCTCCCTCGCAAAAGCCACGCAGAAAAGCTCCATCATCTAAGCAAATTGGTGCTGCAAAAGAGATTCAGCATGTCACTCCATCGAGATCTTCTTCTTCTTTGTCTTCAGTTCTGAACTACGACTATTCTTCTGATGTAACAAAGGCAACAACTGATGGGTCTCACGACTCTAGAAAGTCAAACGGCAACACTGAAATGCTTCGTTCGCCTTCATCAAGCAACTTTTCACCATCGCACTCCATCATCTCCACACCAGACAGCCCACAGGGGGCTGTTGCTAAATCTAAAACACAAAGCTCATGGGCACCATACATGCGGTCCAACGAAACTGTTATCAAAATGGGGGAAATCGACATGGTTAGCTTGCCTTCACAGGTTTTGGAAAAAGTATTGCATAAGAAAAGTCTGACTTTGAAAGCCATTCCCTTAAATGACGATCAAACAGGTTACAATAGATACTCAACAGGAAAAACCTCATTTTTATCGCAAGTTGCTAAAAGTGGGCTTACCGGGTTTCGAGACGTTGAAGAGCACGACTTATACATCGAGGAAAAGATGCGCTCCAATTTTGAACCGGCTCCAGAATACGCACTGCACCACCTAGATTACAGGATACTTGACTCAGACCACAGTTCGCTAAGAAAAATATTTAGTGTTTACTCAGAGGAGGAAGAAGAAGAATTGCACGACAAAATCTCTGTAGTGCCTGTGGAATACTACGAGAGGAAACTTGCATTGATTACCTCGCAAGGCAGATGTTTGATCTTTATTAAATCGAACACATCTGTTTACCATTTACAGTACCGGCTATATCTAAATCAGGCAGGTATGCAAATGAAAGAGCTTACCTCGACGTTCAATAACTTGAAAGAGAACTACCATTTTGTGTTGGAATCACCTTTCAAATCCTTTGTGTTCCAATGTTCAATAGGCAGCTCTGTGTCTTGGATTACATGCTTACAAGAATCAATGGCTTCATCAAAAAAACCTTCAAGAAGACCCCCTCCTTTGGCTTCTTCGACAAATCGCGTGTCCAGTAATCCGCCTTCTCCAGCGCTTGCTTCCGCATCTTCATTTGCTCGAACTGACAAAAACTCATCTGCAATGAAAGACATTTCGTCCACAAAGCCATCAAACTCAACTGTTAATACCGCTCTTAGGTCACCATTGTCACATACACCAAGTAGCACTACTGCAATCAAAACTGCAAAGGCCAAGAAAGATCCAAGCACCAAGCAGAAAGGAGAAAGAATGTTTGACTCCTATGTAACCATGAAACAAAAAAAGCATGATTCGTCCTCCAAACCCCTCAAGCCAATTCAAAATCCGATTAAGCTTGTTAATGGGTTACCAGTGTTGAGTAGACCTTCAAACTCAGTGAACGCTGATGCAACTGATTTACACAGCTACAACTCAGAGCAGCAGCACTACGAAGATGGAATAAGGAAGGAGATTGTTAATGCAGCAGAACTTGCCGCAAGCAGACGTGCATCCAGCGGGTCTTCTGAACACACTTCTGCAGGGTTATCAAAATTAGATAACATGAAGAAGAAACTTTTATCACGAAATAAGTAAGGTTTGCAATTGTGAGTATCATTGTGTATCATTTTTTAATTAACGTTAATGTATTGGATGGATTGTACAACTTTCAAGCACTATTGTAGTCGTACTTTTTAACACGTGATTATATCTGGCTATTTGTATGTAATTTTTTTTAGACCGTAAAAATATGTTCCGTAAATAACCTTTTTACCAACATTACATACTTTGCCACCATCAAGTGCTTGCCATGGCTCCCCATTTAAAACAAAAAAACAACACAAAAGCCAAGAAACAGTGAATCGGCCTCAGCCACAATTATAAAGCAATGTCATTTACGAAATTGTTTTCTTTCAATGTCGAGTATGCTCCACAGTATACTATCACTAAATACATATATTCAAGAACGAGAATGCAGTTGGTGCACATAAATTCCACGGCCTCTCCATTGGTTGAAGGCTATTTTGCTGTCCCGACAGAAATTACCAATGACTCTGGGTGTCCACACACTTTGGAGCACTTGGTCTTCATGGGCTCGAAAAAATACCCTTTTAAAAGCACCTTGGACATTGCCGGGAACATCTGTATGTCGACCACCAATGCTTGGACAGCCACCGACCAAACTGTTTACACATTGTCTACTGCTGGCTGGACAGGCTTCAAAAAACTGTTGCCTGTTTACTTGGATCATTTGATCAACCCTGTTTTAACCGACGAAGCATGCACAACCGAAGTGTACCACATTGATCCTGAGACCTTCCAGGACAAGGGTGTTGTCTATTCCGAAATGGAAGGTATCGAATCTCAGTCCTGGTTTATCACATCATTGGAAATGCAAAGATTACTGTTTGACAAAGATAGTGGTTACAAATCTGAAACCGGTGGTCTTACCGCAAACTTGCGAAACTTGACAAATGACGAAATCAGACAATTCCACAAGGACATGTATTCTCCAGACAATATGTGCTTGATCATTACTGGTAATGTCCCAGAAGATGAATTGTTGCAGATTGTGGAAGAGTTTGATGGCTCTTTGAATGCCGTTACAGAGAAAAGAGTGAGACCTTTTGTGGAAACAGCCACTGCTAAAACTTTAGTTCCTCATTTCCACCAAGATATCGTTGAGAGCACTGTGAGGTTTCCTGAAATGGATGAGACTCAAGGTGAAATGAGATTTTCTTGGATTGCTTCTCTGTACACAGAGGGTGTTTCAGACCTTGCCTTGGCATGTCTTTTAGAGTACTTAACTAAAGGACCGTTGGCAACATTCCAAAAAGAATTGGTTGAGATTGAAGATCCGTTGGCCAACTTCTCCGAGTATGACACAGACGACTACTATAGAAGTATTTTGAACTTGAACTTTTATGGGGTCCCAACCGAGAAATTGCAAGAGGCCAAAAACGCGGTACTTAACATTTTATCAACTCATAAAGTGGACATCGAGAGAATGAAGCAAGTTGTTGATTCTTACAAATTAGATTACATTATCAAATGTGAAAACAAAGGTGCTGACTTGTTGTCAGCAGCATGCATCACTGACTTTTTGTATGAAAAGGATGAATACGGTGCCACGTTGAAACAAAGTGTTTCAAATTTGAAAGATTTCGATACAATATACAATTATTCGACCGAGATGTGGCAATCAGTCCTTGACAAATGGTTAGTTCAAAACAAACCAACAATTGTTATTGCAGAACCAAGCGCTGAAGTGTACGAACAGTTAAATAAAAAAAAGGAGGAAAGACTTGCAAAAAGAAAAACTGAATATGGTGAAGAAGGATCTAAAAAACTGAAAGCAGTTTTGGATAACGCAAATGCGAAAAACAACACACCGATTCCGGAGAATGTCTTGGAAGAATTTGTTTTGGATGACCCAGCCTCCAGTGTCAAGTTTATCGAAACAACCTCCATCTCGTCTGTTGCTGCTCATAACGACGAGAGTAATGAGGTAGTTAAACAAGTTTTGGCAAACAAACCGGCCGATCTTCCAATGTTCATTCACGTGGAGCATTTTCCGACTCAGTTTGTTGAAATTCATGCATGTTTGAACTCAAAATTCATTAAAGATGTTGAGTTGCTTCCTTATTACTTGTTATTTTGCGATCTTTTCACTATGCCAATGAAGCTACCTGACGGTAGTATCATGCCATATGAAGACGTTGTGGCTTGTATAAAAAAAGAGACCTTAGACAGTGATGTTTTAATTGGGATCGCAGGAAATTTCCAGGACTTTGTCAATGCAAGATTAAGAGCAAAGGCGGAAAACTATGAACACAGTGTGGGATGGATCAAGCATGTTTTGCAAGACATGGTTTTCGATGAGAAAAGAGTCACCGTGCTTTTAGAAAACTTTCTTTCATCTATCGTCGAAACAAAGAGAAGTGGTAGCAGCATGTTGTATTCATTAGTCAAGGAACATTTGTTTGAAGCAAGAAGCTTGTCAAAATCTACTGACGTTTTGTTTGTTGAAGAACTGTTAAAAGAGGTACTAGAACAAATCAAAGCCGGGGATTACAAAACCAAAGTTTTCCCTAAAATCGAAACGTTTAGAAGTGATTTGAGGGCACATTTGGGTGAATCTCATATAGTTGTTTTAGGAAACGTGGAAAAACTAGGAGTTACCGAAATATATGCTCCATGGGTTAAACATTTTGGAAACGGTTCCGTAAACAAGATTCCAGAAATTCCAAAGGCATGCGATAACTTGTCTGTTTTGGGGAAGACTACCGGTCACAAGAAAGCGTTTATCATCACTACCCCTGCTTCAGAGTCGTCCTTCATGAGTATCCACACTCCTTTGAGCATCAATTACGATCACGAGGATTTTCCAGCGCTTTTGTTGGCTGCTGAATTTCTACAAGGTGCAGAGGGTCCATTTTGGAAAGGTATTAGGGGGCTAGGTTTGGCTTATGGTGCATACACCTCCGTCAATGATCAAGAAAAGCAGCTTTCGTTTGAGATTTACAGAGGTGCAGACATTATCAAGTGCTATGAAACCGGGAAACAAATCATTGCTGATTTTGCTTCGGGAAAGTCGAAAATCGATTCTTTAGTTTTGAAAGGTGCTTTGAGTTTGAGGATCAACAGAATAGTTCAGCAGGAAGACTCTTACGTTCGCTCTGCTTTGAGAAAGTATGTTTCTGTTTTTGGTAAGAAACTTCCACTTAACTACAACGAGGAAATTTTTAAGAAAATGGCTCAAGTGGATGAAGCTGAATTGATTGCTGTTATTGGGAAATACTTTGTTCCGTTGTTTGAAGTCACCACTGCGACTCCTTTCATTGCTTGCCATCCTAGTAACTGTGAATTGATCACAGAGTTTTTTGAAAAAATGGGGTACGTGGTAAGTGTTAAGGAATTACATCAAGACGAAAACTCCGATTCCGACGAAGAGACAGATTACTCTGATTCGGAAGAAGATGACTAGAAAAATTCACACCCTGGCGAGCGATGGAAGGCGAGTTCCTTTCACCTTTTCCTTTGGCTTCTTTTTCAAGAAGTGCGTTTTTCAATGCAACAAAGAAGCAAGCGAGTTTCATATTAGCTGTTGCTTTAACGTTCTACTAGTTTATCACTCAAAAATCAGAAAAAATAATACGTTCTCTTCCTTGGATAATCAGAAGTCTAACGTCTAAAAAGTATTTTGTATCATCATATGTAGTGATAAACTAATAGAAATTAGCCATGGTTTTTTTGCGAGGCTTCTATAAACTATTGTAAGGATAAAATTACATTGTGTAAAAAATATATATATTTGAATAGATATAGTTGCAACTTCAGGAACAAAAGTCTTTCTCACCTCTATATCCAAGTAAAATGAAAAAAAAACAAATAAATAAATAATTGAGAAACGCTTTCTGTGCAACACAAAAATCACTCCATACGATCACTTGAGATAGTTGAAAGGGCTTTTTTGCATAAAACTAGTTGAATTATTGTTTTACAAATGATAGTCTATATAAGCACCACTACACCTTCTCTTAGCAAACTTCTAATGACATTGTAACGCATGACATAAATCCCACCTGTAATCAATGTCACGTCTTCATCCAAACCATTGATGTGGACATCAAATTCATTGGATGCGCCTTCGTCGTTGCTCCCTCGTACGAAAATGAAAACAAACTGCTCCATGTCCGGTTCGTCAACCATGTTCACCGTGGACTCTGTGTCGTTTATAAGCTGAAGGGAAGGTGGCATGTGTTGCAACACGGTATTGTTGAAGTATTTCAGCAGGATATCCGAATGCTTAATTAGGTACTGGTACTCCGTGGGGCTCAGCAAGCCACTTGAAACCAGTTTACTAGGATGTCTTTTCGATTCAAGGTCCTGAGAATCAGAAAGGTTTCCGCTTGAATCATTTCTTTCAGAAAAAATGCCTTGATGTTCGTCTTCGTCGAGTTCTTCAGTGGGCACATCGTTTTGTCTGATATACACCAAGTACTTGTCTATTTTGGAAAGCCGGCAACGAATGAAAGATCTGACCAAGAACTTCACTCTTTCCAGCTCTGCTTCCATACACAAAAGGGGCAATTTTTTATCTCTGTTTTGTCTGTATTCTTCTGTATCGTAGTTTTCTTCGTCTTCCTTGTCAAAAACATCCGTGCTTTCCAAACTCTGCAATTTTTGCAGTTTTTTAGCTCTAGCACCAGCATGGTCATTCGTGGAAAAGTTTTCCGAAGCTGTGGTTGTTGGTTCGTCGTAACCCATTGAAATAAACTCAATACGTTCCACCTGTGCTTCGATCTGGGCTAAAATCCGTTTCATTAAATTTTTCGGATATGGCAGCAACTCCGGGGACATTCGCTCATTTCTCCATATAGTTACAAGTTCTTGGTAGTCTTCGGCAGGACTTTTCTGCACGACATTTGATTGCTGATTTTGCAATCGGATATTTGTCCTTAGTTTGTCCTTGCCCAACCCAGTTTGCATATCTTGCTCGTCGTCAAGCAAACCAGCATCACTAGGAAGCACTGTGGCAGAGGTGTTTATCGACTGGTCTCTGCCACCATAAGATGAAGATGGTGGGTGGTAAACGTTTGTTGTGTCATCCAAGTCTGCTAAAATATCATCTATATCCATATTTCCTACTGGGACAAAGACTTTTGCAGCGAGTAATAGAGGTCTAAAGCACAAATAAAAGACCGGTGTCGTTTCTATCTTTCAGACTTTCTTTATATAATTATGCTATATGGCATAATCTTGATTTGTTAGACCTAGTAATTGTGTGAAATATTAATATCAACGCTATTGAATACTAGCTTGCTTATCTCTCTCGCTTTCTATGCTGAAAGATGACTATGATGATGTTTATTGAGTACGCGTAGGACAAAGAGTGTGTGTGTTTTTTTTTTTTTTTTTTTTTTTTTTTTTTTTTTTTTTTTTTCATCGACGTTTTTCTACACTCGGCACAACGCCAAGTTTTAACTGACGTTTCGTGACGTTTTACGACGCGGATTGGTAACAATTCGAAAAATAAACACCGTTTACAAGAAACAGTGGTATCTTCCAAACCAAGGCACTCAAGATAAGTTGTACAAGCAATGGAGGCCATTTAAGCACTAAAATGACTGTATGTTGATCAGAAATTAAGCTAGAAACTGTTGAGAAGTAAATACCAGAGTTTTCTTGATCCGGACCTTTTTCTTTGAGACAAGAATAGTGGAGCTTCTTCCCTGATAGCTTTCTCAAAAGAAGGTTCTCTTTCAAATAAACGTGTCTCACCAATGTACTGGTTTAAACCAGAAACCATAATGGCCCCATATTAAACATTGTTGTAGTTCTTTTGATTGGTAAATCCTCGTCTAAGTAAGAGTACTTGACACAAGGACCGCTATTCACGTGACACAGAAATGGCGGATAGAAAAAACTTGGTAAAACTGCATCTGCAAAAGTTCCTGACTGTTTGCGGCACTTTTTTTGCTTTAGTGGAAAATGCAAAGTGGAAATGACCAGATCATTACGTAATAGGGAACAGCTTACTTGGATCTGCTTCGTTCAAAGGTACTTGGATTTGTAATGCCTGTTAGTATTAGTCATGTCCGAGAACATGCTTACGTATGACTTGAGTGGTTCCAACCGTTTTATTCTTGTCAAGTTTTGCAAAGTAGCTTGCTCATATATCTGGAACGTTGCTTATATAAATTCAAACACTTGTTGCTAGTTTGGAATATCATATTTTAGAGTAGTAGGTTATATTTACAGTTTTGCAATACAAACCAAACAAAAAAAAACTAAACAACAACCTCCACTATCTCGGTCACCAACTAATAAAACAAGCATGTCCAACAAAGCAAACTTTTCACCAATTGAAGAAGCCATTGAAGATTTCAAACAAAACAAGTTTTTGATTGTGATGGATGACGAAAGCAGAGAGAATGAAGGTGATTTGATCATTCCTGCACATAATATAACGTCTCAACAAATGGCTTTCATTGTAAAATACACCTCCGGATACATCTGTGCTCCCATGACCAACTCAAGAGCCGACAAATTGGATCTACCCTTGATGAGCACTCTCGAATGCGCGGGGATTCATGACAAAAAATCCACTGCATACACCATGACCGTTGATGCTGCTAAAGGTACCACCACCGGTATTTCCTCAAGTGATAGATCGCTGACTTGCAGAAACTTGGCTGATTTTGTAAACATCAACAAACCAACAGATTTTATCAAACCGGGCCACATTGTTCCATTGAGAGCAGTTGACGGTGGTGTTGTCAAAAGAGGAGGCCACACTGAAGCTGCTGTTGATCTATGTAGATTGAGTGGGTTGCCTGAAGTTGGTGTTATTGGTGAGTTGGTTAGGGAAGATGATGGTGAGATGATGAGATTAAAAGAATGTGTTGAGTTTAGTGAAAAACATAACATCAAAATTATTACTGTGGAGCAACTAATTTCTTACATCAAACCACAGAATTAAAACATAAAATAGATTTGATGAAATAAGATCAATACACCTTTTTTTTATACTTTATTGTGCACTGAGTCTTAAAGACGATAGTTAAAGTACATTACGAAAAATTTACGAAAAATTTACGAAAAATTTACCAATTATTACACAAATATAAGATCAATTGAATTGAAAATTTATGGCATTAATCCTTTGCTTATTTCTTAGCTGGTTTAGGTTTTGGAGCAACCAATCTTTCTTTGGTACCCCAGGTTAGTTTGTGAGGCTTCATAAAAGAATCTATGGTATCGTTAGTAACAGCAGCTCTTCTTTGTTGGAAGGCTTTGATAAATTCTTGCAAAGTTTCAATACACATTTTCTTCATATCACCACTCAACAATTCACCTGATTTGTAATCTTCAGAAGTCTTTTTTAATAGTTCGTCATCGTCTTTGAAAAAACTCAAGTATTGGTATGCAACATCAACATCTGGATTACCACCATATTTTCTATGTTCTTCGGCAGATGCTTGACCACCACTAAACCCGTATTTGTTAATTTTTTTTTGAATTTGTTTGGCAGTATCAGTCATGAAAATGGCACTGGTATCGTCACTTGCGCTCATTTTTGTTGTAGAACCTTGTAAAGCTGGGAAAAACTTGGCGTGTAGCAAAGCAGGTTTCTTAAATTTCAATTTGTCAGCAACATCTCTGCAGACTCTGAAATATGGATCTTGGTCAATGGCACATGGAATCAAACATTGTGTTTTTGGTGGCAGCCCCAAGACATCTGGAAAAGAAGATGGGAACGCACTGGCAATTTGAATGGACGCAAAATGAACTTTCCCAATACAGTCGCTGTCATTGAACCCAAAAACAGCTCTGGCAGTTGACCCAGTGATTTGTCTGGAAACTCTTACAATGTTTTCATAAAATGCACCACCGACATACTCCAAATCACTGAAAATAAACGTGTTTTCAGGATTGAAACCAACAGCAATAATATCGGCTGCATTGTCTCTAGCAAATTTTTTGACATTTTCAATGGTCAATTTTGGTTTGAACAAAAATTTTTCGTCATCAGTCAATTCAATAACCAATGGACAGTCAAAAACGTCTTGCAGCCATTTGGTGAACACAAATGGAACCATGTGGCCCAAGTGAACAGAGTCACTGGAAGGACCTCTCCCGGTGTACAGGAAAAATTGTTCGCCTTGTTCATACAGATCCAGGATTTTGTTGAAATCTCTTTCCGAAAAGAAAATCCCCTTTCTCATCCAGTGGTGTGGAACATGGCCAGTCACAGCTTGGAATCTTGCCATGGTTTCTTCGGAAATGGCTTTTGTACCAAACTTGGAAATCAATTTGTCGTAGTCAATGGCTTGTTGAACCCCTTTGGCGTCAACGGCACCTTCAACGTCCCATGGAGTGATGTTTTGTTCTTTTAGTTCAACTTGTTCCAACTTTGCTGCAACTTCTTCTGTAGCCATGATCGTGCGTATGGGGTTTTTTTTGTTAGTTTCTTATTATTTGTTTTGAACTATAATGCAATCATTTGCAGATCCAATAAAAAAAAAAAATAGTATTCAAGCGATGATCTCTCTGATAATGAAGCTGAATTTGAAAATTTGAAATATCTCAGAATCAGTCATAAAAAACCTGCTGATAAAGAAGCTGAAAAAAAAACAAAAAAAATGCTCATCGTTTCGCAGCTTTTCTTTTTTTTTATTTTATTCAACTGGGGCTAATTAACTAGTCAATCTAGCAGTTTTAATTATTATCTAATTATCCGATATAGTGTAGCGGCTATCACATCACGCTTTCACCGTGGAAATCGGGGTTCGACTCCCCGTATCGGAGAGTTAATTTTTTTTTGTTTTTTTGCATGGTTTTGCACAGGTTAGAGAGATGCCCTACTTGATTCCTTTTAGGATTACAGCTTAAGACAGGTTTTGTGCATCCAACTTTATAATTGATATATTTTTTTTCGCTATAAATGTTTTATGAGAAATCACAATTCGTCAAAGATATTTTCTACTTGAGACTCTATAACTGCTTGCAATGTTGTGTTCGCTAACAAGCTTGCATTCTGTGTTTGATTAACAAGACTTTGGTTTGCTATTAGTGTTTGTAGTCCCTCTGAGATGGTTGAAACAAGAACCGAAGACACCAAATGTGTATCGGTTGCTGTGACGGTGGGAGCTTGTCTCAAAGAAGCAGTGACAATGCTATGAGGATCAATGCCCGAGTATGTCTGCATTTTGCGTTTTGCAAGACCTGTTGAAAATAAAAGTGTTTTGAAAAACTTGAACCAAATCCACAGCAACAACTTCAAAGGCCCTCTAATAATTCTTTTCCACAAAACCCATGCGATGCACACTGCTAAAAAGCCCAAAGAATAATACACTTGTTTTTTTTCTTGCGAACTGGAGCTTTCGACTATTTTGATCAACTTGTTTGATTGATTCAATACAGTGTTGACAATTTCAAACTTTTCGTTCAATTCGTCTAATAAACTAGTTTGAGTATCCAACTCTTCTATATTCAATTCAGTTTGCAAAACTGACCCCCTCAACACCTGGTTCGAACGAATTAAAGAAGAGGTAATTTTTTTGTTTGTCTGCTTCGCTTTGTCTGCTGAGGTTAATTTTTGGCTTTGGTCGACAGAGCCTGAATTCGCATCATCTCTGTCATGTGTGTTTTCAGAGCTAGGGGTTTCGTAAAATTTTTGACAATACTCTTCGATCTCTTTTTCGAGTGTTTTTAGTTGGTTTGTGGTAAGGGTCCTGTACATTTGCGATTCTTCAAGTTGGTGTTCTCTAAACTTGTTTTCCCATTTGTTTATAAAGTTGAAAAACTCGTAGATATTTGATATGACATTGGCATCAAACTCTGCTATTTGAGAGCTGGGGTTGCTTGAAGTATTATTTTTTTGCAAGTAAGTCACTTGCATATTGCTGTTGTACACATCACTCGACAACTGAATGCTATATGTTTCAGTGAAAAGATTGATGTTTTCTATGTAGTCTGACAAAGTGTTTCTGTATTCTAAGCACACAGTGGTGATTTCCTCCAGAAACGCCTGTTTATCCTCATGCGATTGAAACTTTTCTGCGTAAACATCAAATCCATACAACTTCCGCTGCACACTGGCCAATCTGGACTCGTATTTTTGCACCACGTCTTCCATAAGTCGTTTCAAATAGTATATAATCGCTTGCAGTTAGCTTTTTAGGGCTTGTTGCTATTTTCTTTTAAGAATCGTAAGGATGTTTAAGATCAAGCAAAATGATTTCGATGTAACTTTCAACAATTACTCACGTGCGCGGGGTTTGAAAGAATCGACTGTTTTCAAAAATTTATTCTTAGCCTCCCCCTTTTCCTTGATTGCCAGGTCGGGTCACACATGCATTTCTGCAAGTCTCAGTTTCTTCGGAACATTTGATCAATGCAGTTTCAGCGGTTAATACAAAATACCTTTCAGTTGTTGGTCAACATCCTTTAGTAAACTCCTTACTTTTGAGTTTGGGCTCTAAAATTATGAAAAAAGTTCAAAGCTCATCAAGCTATGATGAACAGATTGAAATCAGATGCACGGGATCTTTCCGACACGCCAACAGAATCGAACACTGCTCAAACACAAAAAAGCCAAACAATGAACCTGGGAGCCAAAGCTATATCTGACAAACAACATAATTTTTTTCTCGAGACTAACCGCAATCAACTTTTAACTAAAAACAGCATCAAAAACAATTTTACGCTCAAAACACAACTTGCTGAATACATAGGTGAATGGTCGCTTAATATCAAAGATTTAGCATTTAGAGCTAGAAGAAATGATGTTGTGATATGTTTTTTGCTTAATGACTCATCTGTCACACTGGTTGATTACATTATCAGCTGTTCCACCACAATGCAACTTTTTAAAGGTGAACAAAGTCCTTTCAAGTTGCTTGATTTCAATGTTGAAAATGAAAATGCTGATAGTTCAACGGAAACAACATTAGTGAACGCAACAAGTACTCCGCTGTGCGTTTCAATTTTCCCCAAAGTTTTTCAGCTTACACGGTTAAAAAGTTCCGCATTTTTTAAAAAAGAAGCATTTGACTGCTTAGAAAACATAAAAACACTCTTTGATGAAATTAGTGGCTGTCCCCAAAGAAAAAATATCTTGCTTTCAAAAAATCTTTCGCTACTGCTAAAAAATTACATTCAGCTAGCATTGAAGAAAGTTGTTAACGAACACGACTTCTTCGAGCGACTGCAACTTGTTTTGTCAAAAAGCTTTACAAAAATCACCTATAATGAATCGCCAGATGCGTTGTTACATTATCAAAGACGAGAGTTGTTTAAAAAACATTTAATGATTAGTAATAGCAAAATGGCAACACTAGATGAGTTTCAAGAGTATTTGTTTCAAGAAATGTTTGTTAAAGATACGGTTTATGGCATCTGGATAGACTGCAATCAAGGTGTTTTGATGATGATGGTTTGTGTTGGTCGAGATAAGTTTGTGCCACTGCAAGGGATAGACCTACTGAGCAAACGGAGTGCAACAGACACAACCAACAAACTGATATTCTTCATAAACATGGCAATAATTAAACTCTTTCAGCGTTGAAAAAAACAAAAAAACACTGGGCTCGAGTCGGATCCTCGTTATTCAAATGTTTGATTGTTGTTTTAATGGAGTGTAAGTTCGATTTGAAGTTATAAAGACGTTTGCTCAGTTCAATGTTTTCAAAGCCTCGTACTGAAGGGAAAAAAGGCTTATATGCTTAAGGAAAAACGTTTTTGGTCAAAATAAATGACATTGATGAAGCTAATGTGATGTCTGTTTAAATACACCAGACTCAAAATCCTCTGTGTTTTGAGACCCTTGTGATGTTATCGATGCCAACTGCTTCTAATATTTATACGAGAAAATGGCATCGCAAGATGAACTAATAGCGGAACGAGAAAACCTTTGCAAAAACCTACAGATTTAGCGCGGAGGGTTTAACGAGGATAAAAAAACAAAAAAAACAAAAAAAACAAAAAAAAGTTATACGAGTGCATCAATAAAAAAAATCAAAAGATCGGAACTACACAACCATCTTTTAAAGAGAAAAAAGGGCAACCTCGAGTATTATATACTTGCTCATTTTTTGGAGAGACTGAGTTCGATGACAATACTTGCATATTTTTGGAAATTGATCTGCGCTACAACATCTCTAGATTTCTAAGTTTCTTCTTTTCTTAAGTATAGTAACGGATGGCACCAAAAGACTCAAAGCAACCTTCCTACCAACGATGAGTACAAAGGAAAAGCGCATTGCCTTGAATCCTAAAACAACCGCGTTTGAGTTTAATGGGGTATCCGGAGCCCTTGCCATTACATTTGGTTTACCAGCCGTTGTTGTTGTTTTGAATCAAATGATCAGACCCGATTACTACATTAAAGGTGTTTTTGAGAATTTCCACATCGAAGAGATCGTCTACAACTTAAGACCGTTGAAAGACTACTTCAAATTGCATGAGATTTGGTGCTACTACTTGGTTTGGTTCTTTGGGCTAGCCTTTTTTGACGTGGTTTTGCCAGGTAAGTCGATGAAAGGTACAGAATTAAGAGACGGCAGCAAACTAGACTATAAAATCAATGGTATTGCTTTGTCTTCTTTGTTGCTGGCAATTTTGAGTTTTAGATGGAAATTGACAGATGGCCAAATGCCCGAGCTTCAATACCTTTACAACAACCATTTGGACATCTGCATTATCACTATTCTGTTTTCTTTCCTATTAGCCACCGTAGTCTTTATAATGTCCTACATCCCCTTGATTTTCTCGAAAAACAAGCTTGGCTCAAAAGAAAAGATTTTGGCATTAGGCGGGAATTCTTCCAATTTCATTTATAATTGGTTTATTGGAAGGGAGTTGAATCCAAGAATAGGACCACTGGACATCAAACTCTTTTGCGAGTTAAGACCAGGAATGTTGTTGTGGCTGTTGATAAACTTGTCTTGTTTGCACCACCACTATTTGAAAACAGGAGAAGTAAACGATGCTTTATTGCTTGTTAACATTCTGCAAGGATTCTACATCTTTGATGGTGTTTTGAACGAAGAAGGGTGTTTGACGATGATGGATATTACTACAGATGGGTTCGGCTACATGTTGGCCTTTGGTGATTTATCTTTGGTTCCATTCACTTACTCTTTACAAGCTCGTTATTTGAGTTGCTCGCCAATCACTTTGGGTAGAGAAAAACTAATATTTATTGGATCAGTCATGGCTTTGGGCTACTGGATTTTCCACGCTTCAAACATGCAAAAATCTGAATTCAGACAGGGGAAACTTCCAAACTTGAAAAGCATTCAAACCAAAAGAGGAACCAAACTACTATGCGATGGGTGGTGGAGTGTTTCTCAGCATATCAATTACTTTGGGGACTGGTTGATTTCTTTGAGTTGGTGTTTGACCACCTGGTTTCAAACACCATTGACTTATTACTACTCTTTGTACTTTGCAACTTTGCTGTTACATAGACAAAAGAGAGACGAACACAAGTGTAGAGAAAAATACGGCAAAAGCTGGGAACAGTATGAAAAAGAAGTTCCTTATAAAATCATTCCATATGTCTATTGAAATGCGATTTTTTTTTTCCAGTTTTTATTTACTGCTAAAAGATATTGGTACTCTTTTTTAAACTGTCTTTCAAAGGGTTTCTTTACCAAGTGCATTTTAACTTATACACCTGTACGTACATACATAATCGCTATGTACATAACCTCATCACTTTTCCACGCATGCTGAGCATAACTCATTCTTGGATACCTTTGGTATGAGCGGAAATCAAGTCATTTTGGTAATTCAACAGTTTACTGCTAAATAGGTTAATAAAATTCTCATCCACAAGGCCTTTCACATCATTTTGAAAGCCATCCATCTTGACCATCAAATTCATATCATCGTGCATAAATTCAGGAATAAAAAGTGTCCCAAAAACGTCTTCCGTTTCGTCTATAGCATCCCTTGGTCTTACACCAATTTTGAACTTCAGATCCATATCATAGTAGCAGATCACTTTCCCCTTTCTTTGCGAAACGTTCGAGTCCCCTGTAACGTTTTCAATTTCTTTCACGTATACAAGAGAGTACTTGTCATCTTTCACTGGAACTTGAAAATTCACAAGCGTGGTTTCCAAGTACTCCTTACTCCATTGCAAAGTGTTTTTTTCGATCCAGTGCCAGTTGTTTGGGTTCAAAACCATTTTTTTTTTTTTCTTATTTTGATCTTTTAACTTATATGTTTAGGTGATGGGATGTGATTTTTTGCTTGAACAAAATCAAAGTGGGTGTTTTCTGGAAAAGTAAGCGCTTGAATTTAAAAATAGAAATGGTAGTCGTGGATAAAAACTATGCAGTTTACTATTGATTGGGATTGAGCGTGGCTATATGTAGTAGTAGTTATTACAGACACACGGCATATATATACGATAGGGAATCTTCTTCCGTTGGATCGCATTGAAAAGTTCTAGAAAAAAAAAAAAAAAAAAATAATTAAAAAAAAAAATCACTACTAAATTGCCGTTTTCAAACAGCTAGCGGTAAAATCAAATCGAGCATAAAAAAAAATAGAAAATAGAAAACCCGTGCACGTGATGCATGCCTGCTAAAAACCTTCAGGAACACCGCTGGCAGGTTTAACGTTTGGATTGTAAAGCAAACCTCCATTCTTTAAACCGTACCATTTGAACAAATCTGGATGTTGCACCATCTCTTGCAACAAACGGTAACTGTCCAAGTCGCCGTACGGAATCCCAAACTTGGGATCAAAGTATTGGGAAGACGTACCCTTGATCAAGCAAGGTTTCCTTTGTCCATTTGGCAAATACAACCCTGTTGGTGCAGGCGTTTGCAACTTGATCATTTCTGTCACATTAGTTTCGTTGGTTTCCAGAACTTGGAATTTCTTATTGAATTCGCCAAATCTGGGGAAGCTGGCCATCGTGCGGTCACATAGTGCTTCTTGATTGTCCAGTAGGTCGACTTTGAAGATGTGCATGGGTTCAGCGTCACCTTTCCGTTTCGAGTGTAAGATGGTTTCCCAATTCTCTGGATCGTAAAACGTAGACGCAAGTTGCGCAGACTGTTTACCCTTTGTTTGAAGCAAATGGGGTGAGATTCCTAGCATGGTTTCCATGAAAACAGGCTTTGTAATAGCTTGACTGTCAAAGTCATCGTATTTGAAAAGAGTTACAAAATTTTTGGAAACTCTTTGTTCAGGTCCTTCAATCAATATGTTTCCATCTTTGTCAAATTGTGGAAGTTGCTTTTTTTCAGCAGAGCCATGCGTGCTTGGTTCCACATTGAAGGCTTCCGCCCCAGTGTTTGTATGAATTTTTTGTTGTGCCAAATCTAATATGTTTTGTTCTAGGGGTGCATCACTAGACACATTGTGTGACTCTTTGCTTTTTTCATCTAACAAATTTGGAGTAAGATCGTACTTGATCAAATCATCTACAGTGGGCAGTGGTTTGGCAACTTGCAAAGATTCCGCATTTGCAAGAGTCAGTGTAGGTGTTGTGGACTTCTTTGTTGGCTTTCTTCTTTTGTTTTTGCTTTCCCTTTTCCTTATTTGCTCAGCCCAATACTCGTGGTCTTTAACTTCCATTAGCGGAGTCATCCTCCAATCACAACTCAGCTGTGTCAACACAAGCTCGTCTTCCTGAAACTTGATTTTGTTCCTCTGCTGCAGTAGCAATCTTTTTTGCTTGTTGAAATCCTCCAATTCCTTGAAACGATTCAAACTTTGCAAATTGAGTTTTTCTGTCTCTTTAGCCTCTCTCAATCTGTCTTCTTGGGTTAATACATAAACATGTTTTCTCTCGTTCAAGTGTTTCAATCTTTCGTGCAACTCTTTTCTAGCCTTTTCAGCTTCTTGTAAGTTCTTGTAGACTTTTAGCTTATTAGCCACAACGGACTTTCTGGATGATGTTCTTCTCTCTTCTGATAAAAGGTTTTCTGGATTTAGTAGTTCCTCTGAAAATTTTTTCCTTTTGTTCAGTCCTTCCTGGTTAAGCTCAAGAGAAGCCGTCAAAGTCGTTGCCTTTCTTTTACGTAAAATGGGAACGGCATTTTTGGATCCACTTGTCAATGTACCAGCTGCTACTTGTTGTTGAGTTTTTCTCTTTTTCCTCTTTTTTTCCTCTTCTTGTAATGCTTTTTCGCCGGCTTCTTCGTCACTGGAACCACTTCCCTCGTCATCGTCTGTAAAATAGTCGTCTTCGTTCTCTTTTACATTGATAGAAAAATCCTGATCTTCGGTGTCTTCTTGACCTTGAAACAACAAGTTCACCAAGTCGTCGTTGTCTTCTCCATCGATTTCAGCACCAAAACTGGTCTGTAGTGATTTGGTGGATTCGGTCAGTAACTTTTCTTGCTCGATAAGTTTCTGTAATTTGTTACCGGCATTTGCTCTTTTGCTTCTTGATTCTGCCATTTTGATCTTATGACTGAACAAAACACTATGACTGAACAAAAAACTTTAGAATATTATTGGTTTTGCGCTGGTTTTTGTTTGGTGTTTTCCAGATTTGGTTCAATCATCTCGTTTAATCATTGAAAGGGTAGTTGTGCATGTGTAGATATTTTGCTAAAAAATTGAATTAATACGCGAAAAAAAAAAAAAAAAAAATAAATTTGAAATTAGGAAAATTTGAAATTAAGGTGACATTTTAAATGGAAATTGACAATTTTTGTTAGCAGCAAAAAAAAAAAAAGCAGCACCAAAAACACCAAAATCCAGCTTTAAACTATAAGGAAAATGCTAAGATCTTCTGTCAAAAAGCTTTTGAGCAAACATGTTTGCAGACTAGAATCGACAATATCGTCACAGGCACCGAAATTCAATCCTGAGCTGCTGAACAACACTATTCCCACACATGAGCAGAAATTCAATCCTGAGTTGTTGAATAACTTGAACCAGGTTGATTCAACAAAAAATATTCACACTGCACACAATGGCGAAAAGAAGATGAACAGCGATGAACAGCTGCACTTTGAGCAATTAGCGCCAACGTGGTGGGACTCCAAGGGGTCTCAGAGAATTTTGCATTTGATGAATTTGCAACGGCTTGATTTTATCAACGATGTCATACAATCTCACAAAGTGTCTTTACCGTCAACCGTTTCCGGTGCCGATCTTTACGTTCCCAAGTTTAACATTGATGTTTTCCCAAATGAGATTCAAAAAAACATCAACAATGAGTTGAATACTGCCATTTACGAGGAGTTGGGGAGCACTGGTGGGATGTCTGTTTTGGATATTGGATGTGGGGGTGGTTTGCTAAGCGAAAGTATGGCTCGGTTGCCGTTTGTGAAAAGTGTTGAAGGGATTGACATGACGCCAGGGGTGATTGAGGTTGCTGACAGACACAAGACTTTGGATCCGATGTTGCAAGGGAAGCTGAGTTACGAGTTGTGTTCTTTATCAGAAAAAGCGGCCCAGAGCCAGTACAAGAAGTACGATATTGTGACGATGTTTGAGATGTTGGAACACGTTGACTCTCCAAGGGAAATATTGAGTGAGGCATGGGACAGGGTGGAAGACAATGGAGGCATACTTTTTGTCAGCACGATCAACAGGGACTTGATTTCTTGGTTCACGACTATTTTCATGGCTGAGCAAGTGCTGAAAGTTGTACCAAAAGGCACACACCACTTGTCCAAGTACATCAACTGCAAGGAGATTGAGTCGTGGTTTGAAGAGTCGTTTCCCTTTGAACACAAGATCTTGAATACCAAGGGCACGATGTATGTGCCGAGCCAAGGATGGTTCACGCATTCGTGCAAAGACATTGGCAATTACTGCATGGCCATTCAAAAAACGGTAGTCAAATGATACTACACCGACCTTTGATGCAGCAAACACTACTTAACGAGCGATGCCGAGTTTATAACCCAGCACACCAAACACTACCACACGAGTGATTTCGAGTGTCCAAGCATGCCTGAGTTGAAGTACACTGAAATTCCACGTTTGTAAAGCATACATATTTTTTTTTTACCGCTGCAGAGAGTGAGCGTATGTGGTTTCCTAACTGTAAGCTTGTGTAGTGGTGAGTTATCTTTCACAATGCTTTAATTTGAAGGTGTATATTGTATATAGTTATAAAGCGTATTTAGATCTGACAATGGTAAAAGCTGGAGCTAGCAACGCTACAGAATGGAAAAGTTTTAGGACCAGAGTTGCATCTTCAGGTGAAAGCATGTTGAAATTCCACGTTTATATAACATGCATCTTTATTTTTATTTTTACCGCTGCAGCGAGTAAGAGTACCCCATATCCTTGCTGTAGCTACATTTACTGTGTTTGTACTAATGAAACAAGTGAAAGCACTTGGTATCTTAGCTGTAAGTGTGTTCAATAACTGTTGGTGCAGTAGTTTATAAACTCGTTATCACT
>ERZ794936.261-NODE-261-length-29075-cov-32.667953_pt1 | contig 29075 bp, 17 predicted proteins | sample MGYA00511083_ERZ794936 | MGnify/ENA primary metagenome ERZ794936 (study PRJEB30137, sample SAMN04331409) | food metagenome | isolation source: Y2 must sample point D1 replicate A | place: Australia: South Australia | collected 2014 ... | reverse complement strand
ACAACGTATTTGCTTTGATGAGGCAAGTTTTTTGTCAAAATCATATACCGAGATAATGGTTGATAGATATTTTACTTAGAGGATCCAAATGACAAGGCAACTTTAATGTGATGATGCAAGAAAAAAAACAACAAAACAAACAGGTTTTTGCATATACCAGTAGACTAATTAAACAAAAAATAGAGAACTCTCTCATACATTAAAACGTCATCAAACAAGAGGTAGACAACTTCCTCATACACCGAAACGTCATCAAACAAGGATATTGGATCTATATTTATTGGATCAAACATACAAAAAGCTTCCAATAAAGATCGTGTGATTGATACTCATAACAGTGGTGATATTGGTTCCAATACAAAGTCCAGTGTTTTATACTACATTAGTTTATTGATACTGTGTTATTATTACAGATATATTGTGAAAACAACAACACCAGGAAGAAAAAATAATAATCAAAGTGAATTGAACTCGGATAAACAAAAGTTTAATAAGATTCTTAATAATAAAACTGTAAACATGAGTGTGGATATGGGTAATGATACGCAGAGTGTTTTTTTCAGTAGTAATATATTTACTAATGAAAAGAAAAACACTTGTGCCACCGAAGAAAACATTATCATAGCTGATAACATTAGAAGTGGAGAAAATAATAAAAACACCATCGCAAGCGGAGATAATCATACCATTGCTAAGAAAACCATTGCAATAGTCCCAAGTACGAGAAGCACAGTTAGAAACATAGATATTCTTTTGCAATTGTTTAGAACGTTGGCAGGGAAAGACAAGATTGCCAAAATCACCAAATATGTTTTGGACTTGGTTAAATTGATCCTTGTGAAAAAACAAGGTACAAATAGGCTCAACACCACACCCACCAATAAAACACATACAATGTTTGCTTCACTGCTCCAGAATTACAACTGGAACAAATTTCAGATTTCAAACATCCCATTGCTTGACATTTTAAACACTTTGAGTGTCAATATTGGAATATATAGACAATGTTTGAGATTTGGGTGGTCTGTATTCAATTTGGAAAAAATTGTTGCTAGATTGAGAGAATTGGTGACCGTAAACGCTAAATCCAGTGATACCATTTCCAAACCCCCAATCAAACCTCTAAACGAAGACGATCTTGTATTGTTTGTTGAGGTTTATTACAACGTTGTTGATGAGTTATTGCTTTTGAGAAAGCTCAAAGTATGGGACAATCCAATTTTGTACAAGAAATTGGCCAAACACGAAGCATTGAGTTGGTACTACGATATCATATTAAGTTTCAAAGCCAATCTGATCAAGTACCACAAGATCAAAACCCACATTTTGGAAATGAACATTAAACTCGAGCTCAAGGAAAGATGTTTGCAGAATTTGGAGTTAAACAGCTCGCTAAAAAACCAGATGTTGCAGGATATAGGAAGCACAGTGGAGATTGAAGATGAAATTGCAGAACTTGGGAAAGATTTGAAATTGGTGAAATTGGATTTGTTCAGGTTGTTTTGGGACTTTTTAGCAGACACCACAGATGTATTTGATATGAAAACGCCTCCAGGGACATATGCCGTGTTGTCCTTGTGCAGTGGGATCACAGGATTTGTGAAGTTGTGGATAAGTGAAAAAAGAAAGTCAAACGTATTATGAGCATGAGCGCAACAAATGATATGTTATGTTTACAAATCCTAGATAAACTCATCATCTTCAAGTCAATGAAAATACTACAAGAAATATTACAAGTGATTGGCCTCACTATTCACTTCTTTTCGCAAAAAAACAGTAAATATATAAATGTTACACTGATGACTATCAACTATACTCTTTTCTTTTTTATATAAAAAACAAACAAACAAACAAACAAACAAACACAAGCTTGTCCCACACAACCAATTGTTGCTTTACCACTCACTCTCACCGTTTGCTCTTTTGAAAGTGTAGTCCTTATTATTAACAGTGGCAATTCCGTCTCTTAAAGACCATTTCCACTTGTTTCTGACTTTCCCTACTTTATCGTAAAGACACAACAATATGTTGCCCTCTTCTTGATCTTCATCGTCGCTATTCAAGTAATCGTCATCACTGTCGTCTAAATCAGAGTTGACTTCATCGGTTTCCAATAAAGCGGTCTTTTTCGCATCTTTCTGCTCCTGTTTCAATTTTTCCAACATCTCCAATTCTTCAGCATTTTTCTTTGCCACCAGTACCTGATTATCCTCACTCTTTGGTATAACATCGTTATTACCAATGTTACTGTTACTGTTATCATTATCATTTTCACCACCATTATTAATCTCAATCTCCACTTCTTGTCCCTCTTTCAACTCTCCTTTTACAACAATTTCGCCATCAGGCCCAACTGCAGCATCGGATGTCCCATTTGCATCAACACCGTGTTCCAGCTCCCGCTGAGCACCATTTGTCGTGTTCATGGATTCCACATCGGCTTCTGTGTCCCAGGAGTACACGGCAGTCTTGCTCTCGGACAGTTTGTTTTGCCATATCTGCTTCAAACTCTGCAATGTGTCTTCGTCCACCCCATTGTTTTCAAAATCCACCCGCACCTCATTAATAACGTTTTCAATAATCGACTCGTAAACCGTGGATACCTCTTTGTTTGACATTCTCTAGCTACTTATAATGCGTTTGGGGGCAAAGGAAAAAAAAAAAAAAGCTCAAAAAGTAAAACACAAATATATGGACAGTCCTGTTTTTGCTGTTCCTTGGCTTTGATGTGAAAACGTTTCTTTGTTGTATAAACCTTTGAGTTGCAATTCATGTTATCTTTTTTCAACTCGAGCAGAGATTTTGGGAGTCTTGTATAATTTTTGTCTTGCTGGTCTTTTGCCTCGCATCTTTTTTCTAAATACCATGGACGGGTAACTACAATGCATTTTAAGTCATAGAAACTATGGCTCCCGTAAAGGCTTGAAACACTGGAGCAACCCAAAAGGTAGCATCTCCTCTCTATTTTTCCTCCTTTTATGTGTTTGGTGACCAAACAGAAAACACTTTCACCTGATCTCACCAAGTGTCTTACACTTCTCCTTCTCTCATTCAGTGGAACATACCATCTTCAAATGGCTTATGACAACCCGACCACACACACAATCGTAAGTCACGTGCCCACGATTTATGGCGTAGTTTTTCCATTTTTTTTCTCTATATCTTCTTCTTCTTCGTCGTCTTCTTCTTCTTTTCATGCTCGCTGCGATTTAATCCGCACTTGTTGTTGTTTACGCTCAGTCGGGTTTTCTTGTTTTTGTGTTTATCATCTGATGATCAGTACCTATTACAAAAAACAAAGATATATGTTGTTTATTAATGAATATAAACCAATTCTAGCAGCTCTGTACAAACAAAGATAAAAAAAAACAAAAGGTCTACTTTACATCTCAAAACCCACTAATACTCAAGGTCAATGTCGTCCCCAAGAAAACACAAAATTCCAGGCTCTTCTCAGAAAAATACAGATCCATTGGTTTTCCCATCGCACTCTCTATTGAATGGAGTTTCACTCCCTAGAAAATTGAAATTCCCAACCACAGATCATGACTTAACAGAAAACACATCACAAATCCACAACAACGACGACACTGAAGACTTCACGAAAAACCAAAGCATGCCGCTTCTTATGAAAAACACCAGCGGTAAATTGAGATTCTTCAACACCTTGCAAAAACAAGCTCCAGTTTTGGTCCCTGAACCCTCTCTTACAAAAATAACGACAGATGTCCGTTTGAGGTCGATCAAGAAAACAGCGATACATCACTCTCAAAATGAGACTAATGCTGATCATGAAGAAAAAGATACAGCTCATGATGATGATGATGATGATGATGATGATGACGGCGACAGCGATATGTCAATTGACGCTGTTAGAAGAGGTGCCGATACTGCTCAACCGCCTTTGCCACTTGATGTTTTTGCAGACGCAAACCATACTGTAAATAGCAGTATTGTGGAGTCTCCTTTGCAAAACAACAAGATAAATTTTCCATCAACGTCCAAAATCACGAGTAGGAAAAGATCTTTTCACGAGACCCTTTCTCCATTGAAGAATGTTCCGCAATTGACAAACTCTAATAATAAAAACCAACATTCCAGTGGAAACAAAGAAAACGTCTCGTTTTCCAACGGCGTGTCGTTTTTCAACGAGGATAACTCACCAGGTGTGCAACATCAGAGCAAACCTTTGAACAAGATTCCTGCATTAAGCGCGCCTTCTCCAAACAACCAGTCTTCACCGATGGAAATCAAAATGATATCTCCTGAAAGAGCTCTTGTGGCCAACGAAGCGAGCGGCCACAAAGTGCACACACGTTCCAAAAGTGGCAACTACGCGCAATTAGACAATGATAATATTATAGAAAGCATGAACCTTTCACCACTGGGGTCGATGGTTAAAAGAAGGAGACTATCACAACCCCATAGCCACTCTCAACATTTGGTTGAAGCTTTGCCTGCAACTTTGAAAGATTTGCATCAAAGTTTCAATAGAGAATTGTTATCTTATAAAGAAACTGTTGAAGAGAAAAACTCCAAAATTTTCCATTTGTTGGATTCAACTCATCAACTAGAATCAGATTTGGCAAAAATCACGGATAAATACGATCATTTGAAATTTGAGAAATCGGAGATTTTGAAAAATTACGAAATAGCCCATTTAGAAAACTCCACTAGCGCTGGGAAATTGAAAGATTTGGAAGAAAAAATGATTGAGTCTGCATCAAAAATTGAAGAATTGTCCAACGAAAATGAAAAGTTGTCAAATTTGAAAATTGCTTTGAATGACGAAAAAAACAGCCACTTGATAGAGATTAGCAATTTGAACAGCAATTTCAAAACACTGGAATTAGAATTGGATAACTTGCTTAACGAAAAAAATCAAGAGGAGGAAGAGCACAAGAAACTGGAAGCCAAACTGGAGTCTCTTGAAAAATTAAATGAACAACATGTTCAAGAAGTTGAAGACTTGAAAAATAAACTGGTGAAAAACTCCAAGGATGAAAACGAATCTTTGCAGAAAAAGCTTGAAGATTTGCAAATGGAAACTGCCAACGAGATCAAGACTTTGGAGGACCTCTTAGACAAAGAAACTGCAGAGTTGAAAAATAAAAACGAACAGATCTTGGGCGTTCAAAAACTGAATAAAGACTTGCAAGAGAAAGTTGATGAGTATGAAAACAAAATCACATCATTGAAAGACCTTGTCGAAAACTTACAACTGGATTTAAAATACAAAGAAGAACAAATACAAAACTTGTCAAATTCCAGTTCTACGAAATCTCTGGATTTGGATAACCAGATCAAAACTCTAGAAGAGAAAAACAACAAAAGTAGGAAGGAATACGAAGACAACATTCTTTCATTAAAACAAGAAATGTCTACGCTAAAAGAGTCTGCGGACAAATCAAAAAACGAAAGACCTGCTTTAGAAAGTAAAATTTCTGAGTTGCAAAAAATCATCAACCAAACTGATCAAGAAACAAACAAAAAATTGCAAAGTTTAGCCGAAGACCTTTACGCGCAGTATTCCAGCAAGCACGAACAAAAAGTTAAGATCTTGAAAAACAACTTTGAAAAAAAGTATCAAGACCAAGTGGTGAAAATGAGACACCAAACCACTGCCGCACAGGAAGAACTTGCTATGGTTAAGAAACAGTTGGAGCATGAAAGAAAGGAAAAGGAAAATTTGCTACAAATGTGGGAGCAGCAATCATCAAAGTGAACGGGGGGGTTGCAGCAGCCAGTTTGGAGATCAAGAGTTGTGTTTTATTGTATATAATCTTGTTTTGCAAGAGTCCCTGATTTAGGAAAATATGGTTCAGTAAAATGCTTGTTGACTGGCACCACTTGTAGGCATTCCATGTCATTTCATGTTTTGGCAATGAAGAACGGGCCTGTAGTTTACCCGGGGCACGCACTCTTATGCATGGGGATATGCATGTTTCATTCTCAACTTTTTTTGTTTTCGGTTTGCGTTCATTGTAAACATTTACCACATGCGGGAGAAAAGTGCATGCAAACGAAAACCAGCATAATTCTCAGAAACATTTTGATGAAGAAGATATATATATATATATATATATATATATGATAAGTTCTCTGCTTGATAAGGAGTCTAGAATTTTTATCAATTATTGGGTTTTGCAAAGAACTTGAAAGTCTTTGATACTACAGTCTTTAATACTTAGAGTGTGGGCTGAAAAGGTAGGTTGCACGACCAAAGAATAAAAGCGACAAGAGGAAATAACACGTTAAGGTCTGATACAAGAAACAAAAAAAACACAAACTTTCAACAAATACCAAGAAAGGAGCAATTGCACAATACCAAGACCATAGCCCATATGAACTTTGCTGGAAAAGAAAACGGTATACCGTTTTCGGCAAGTCAAGAAAAAGAATGCCTGCACCCAGATGCCAACTCCGAATCTGCTACAAGTGCCTTGGACTTACTAAATCATTACATCGAATCCACCGAGCAGCGGAAAGTTGATTTGGGTGTAGACTATCAGCATGACACAAGCCCTAAGCAGCTGCAACAAGAAAACACGCTGCTTAAGGCCCAGGTCAACAAATTGAAGAGCGAACTTTTGAAACATATCTCGTTGATCGAGCTCAAGACTATTATGGACGAAGTTTCTGTTTCATCGACAAATGCGAGTACTGAGTTGGGTATAAAATCAAAGGCTTCTAACCAATCTTTCCTTTCATCGACCGCGTCTCCCTCCAGCACTGTTGCTCCTCCAAGATCTTTGAACAGGAACCACAAAGCCAAAAACCTTCCATTGGATTTGACCGACACTGACGATGGCTCTATTTCTTCAAGCATTGAGCTGTCTCCTGATAAATCTGTTATTCCAGAGCTTGCTAGAGAGTCCAAATTACAACCTGCAATAAGCCCATTGGGGACCACCATGCACATTCCACCACCACCACCTTCTCTGAACTTTGTACGAAAGTCAGATAGCAACACCAGCTTGCATGGCGCATTGCAAGAAGATATTCAAAACTCAAAACCAGCCGTTTCAGCCATTTATAAAAGCTCAAGAATTCATATCAGCAGCTCGCCTAAGCCACAACAGCCTGTTGCCCAACAAGAAATTACGGTTTCTGCAGCATCTTTCAACAATGACACTCTGCAATCAAGTAGCACACCAACTAGAATGAAAATCGTTGAAGATTTTTCAAATTTGATGGTGCCTCAGTCCGAAGCAAGTGGTCAATACCACGTGCCTAGTAATCACAGTACAGTAAGACCTCAAACCTTTTTGTCTCCAGGAGAGTCACCAAATCGGTCAAATAGACTAACCTCAGTGGTTGGAAACTTGCTGCATTCTCCGTTGAGACCTCCGGTGTCTGTTGCTGGGATTAAAGAAGAGCTGGAAGAAAATGAGCAAACATGCTCTTTTGAAAGCAACGTACCCAATCTATCTCATGATCTAAATGACCATTCAAGCGTTAATTACGACAAAAACAGCATCATTAGCTTTGATAGCAGTACAGCAAACAAAGTTTCAAAACCGCTTGGACATCAATTTAGCAAAGATAGCTTGTTGCGCTCACCCCAGATATCTGGTAATCGTAAATTTTCAAATGACAGCTCCAATCTAAATCAATCACATCTCATGGACCAGACATTGAGCTCTGCCGTAATGAGTCAAAATTCGGCAGGATCTTCTGCTTTGAACACACCAAAAAAGGGGAAAGCTCCAGGTTTCTTTGTATCAAACTCTGATAATTTCAAAGAGGACTCTTTACTTGCTTCTCCAATTTTGATCAACAAACAGCATCAGTCTGCATCGAATAGAGCGGTTCAACGGTCGACCTCGTCCTTGGCAGAAAAAAGAAGCTTGGGACAGGATCAGTCTGGTGCCAGACCTGTTGTTAGGCAACTATTAAGTGGGAAAACAACCTCAAGCACTACATCCTTTGGCGCTAACAACGTCTGTACGAGCGACTCTTTGAGCATTTCCTCTTATTCTCCGAATCCTCAGGAATTCAATGCCAAATTTTCAAATAGCCAAATGCCACCCGTACCGCAAGCAGTGTCGCAATCACAAAACCAGGTTCCAATTTCCAATTTTTCCCCAAGCTCCAACTATTCGCCACAATCTTCAAGGTTGATGTCACCTAGGGGCAAGCCAGTTAAGTCTTCCGTTCCTTTGTTTATTCAACCTGAAGATTTGAACACTGTGAAAATTCATGTTATTGGGACCTTGTATCACGATTTGAAAATCAACAATGCATTGTATACCTCGAATGACGTTGCAAGCATCTCTAGCCACACATCAAGTGATGAAAACTATTCTTCAAGAGTGCTGTTTGCCGTTTTGGACAGGCAAACAAGCAAAAAGATTTTTGAGTTCAGCAAAACCGTTGAACAGATATACGAGCTCAACCAAAGTTTGGGCTCCTATATGAATTTGCTATCGTTGCCCCCTTTACCTGATAGAAGTTTGTTTAAAACAAATGTTCCCTCCAAAGTCAACATGAGAAAGGAGAAAATATCAGATTTTTTCCTAAGCCTTTTTAACATACCTGTAATACCATCCATGGGTCTTTTGAAATTGGCAGAGTTTATCAGCACCAACACTGTGACCAGTGGCATGGGTTTGGTGGCAGACAATGGGCTTCTTGAAGCTTGGGTGTTAGTGAGACGGCCGAAAACAATTGGTTCCAGTGGAGGGTGGAGAATTAAGTACGCAGTTGTCACTCACAAAGGGTCTTCTATTCATTTATACAACATGGATAGCGAGCTTGCGGAAGAGATTAGGTTACCTCAATCCACAATTGAAATTCATCCAAACATACCAGAAGACAAGTACGGGACTTACAATGGGTTTTTGCTGCACGAACCTAAAAAAACTGGACTTTCCAGTAGTAACAAATACTATATCTGTTTAGAATCTGCCAAGGAAAGGGAGGAGTGGGTAGGCTTATTGAGCAGGCTTACAGTTGTACCAGCGGGACCCAAAAATGGTGTTCAAAAAAAAGCGAATAATCAAAGAACTAGCTCCAACAACAATTCATCTTATCCTATGTTTGATAACACAGAAGATGTTTCCAGCGCTGGAAAAGGCCAGACTAGTAATGAGGCCGGCCGTGAAGACTCTTCCACCTATGGCGAATCATCCATAATAAGTGATGATCACAGCAGCAACAAGTCCACGCTGTTAGACGCGAGCAACAATAATGACACCAAGTCATTGGGCAGCCACTCTGTTTTGAGCGGAAGTTCGCAAAATGGACTTTCTGGAAATACGATAAGTGACAGGGAAACAAAGAGAAATAGAATGAGAAGTTTTTTCCCCTTCACGAAAAAAACCAGCCATCAAGGCCCAGATGGTATGCCTGCCTCTCCAAGATTGACCAATCAGTCTACGATGGAAACCCAGCTAGACTCATTTATGGAATCTCCTACGAGGGAGCCATTTGAAAACAATAGCACAATTAGCAAAACTTTAGAAATGATGAATTTAAATACAAAAGTTAACAATGGGAAAGTTTTTGGGAACTCCTTGCTTGGGGCTTTGGAATTATCAAGTCAAATCTACCAAGAAACACATAGAATTCCAACAGTTGTTTACAGATGTTTGGAGTTTTTGTACAAAAACCATGCGATTGAGGAAGAAGGTATTTTCAGATTAAGTGGGTCTTCTGCGGTGATCAAAAACTTACAAGAGCAATTTGACAAGACTCCTGACATTTCCTTGTGCAGTTATACAGAACTCCATGTGGACGTGAATGTTGCCACTGGGTTGTTGAAACTTTACCTAAGATCTTTGCCTCATTTTATATTTGGTGATGAGAATTTTGATAAATTCAAACAAGTTTTAGAAGAAAACTCCAAAGACGACCATGCCATTGCTTTGAAATACAAGCAATTGTGTAGAGAGCACGTTTCCAAGGAGGATTTTGATTTGATGTTTGTGATCTTTGAGTTGTTGGTTACCATTTCGCGAAACTCTGATGTGAACAAAATGACTTTGAGAAACTTGTGTATTGTTTTTTCACCAACATTGAATGTTGGTGTGAACATGTTACAACCATTTATCGCTGATTTCGGTTGTATTTTTAAGAATAAAGAGCCCTTGGATGCTTCTCAAAGAAGTGCTTTGAACGTGAACATCCCAACCGTTGGGTAAAGGAGCATGATATGAGCATAATCATAGATGTTGTTTTGTATATACACGTCAACACACTTTATATAATATTTGTAACACTTTATTTGGCATTTTTCTTCATGGAGTTCAATTGTTTTAGTTCTGGTGTATGCGCTAAATTGCAGAAATCTTAACGCAATTTGACATATATATATGTGTAAATATGTAGCCTACAAATGAGAGTTGTGCGAGAAATGTGTTAAAGAAAGAGGGCTAAGCTGGTTCACAAAATGGTTGAGATTGCTCTTTTTTTTTTTTTTTTTTTTTTTTTTCCGTTAATAAAATATTTTAAAGTCCAAGTTCTCCGCCAGTTCTCCTTCATTCTTCACTCGCTCACAACTTACTCACTATTGGTTTGCAAATTCGGATGGGTAATGCTTATAATCCATATGTGTATTATCCGTACGCTGATCAAGCCATTGCTGCGGTTGCCTCTGCTTTTCTTTTTTTTAAAACGTTTTCAATAAAAGCTTCTCCTGCCTTGTAGGAAGATCTTACCAATGGGCCCGAAGCACAGTACAAGAATCCCATTTCCAAAGCTTTTTCTTTCCAATAGTCAAACTTGTCTGGATGTACGTAATCCACCACTTGCATGTGTCTTTTTGTTGGTCTCATGTACTGCCCAAAAGTAACGACATCGCACCCAATATTTCTTAAATCTTGTAACGTTTGCAAGAGCTGTTCATCTGTTTCTCCCAACCCTAACATTATTGATGTTTTGGTGATCAGTGTTGGAACAACCTGCTTTGCTTTTTCCAAAACACTTAGGGATTGTCTATAAGTGGCTCTTCTGTCTCTTACAAAGGGAGTCAAAGCTTCTACTGTTTCTACATTGTGTGCGTACACGTCCAACCCAGATTTGGCCATGACTTCAACCATATTCAAATCACCTCTAAAATCCCCACTCAACGTTTCCACCAAAATATGGGGAGCCTTTTGTTTAATCTTCATCACTGTTTCTGCCAAATGGTGTGACCCACCGTCCAGCAAATCGTCTCTGTCCACGGTTGTCAAAACAACGTATCCCAACCCCCATCTTTTAATAGCTTCTGCTGTATTTTCCGGCTCCATTGGATCTGGTTTTGCTGGTGTTCTATTTGTTTTCACTGAACAAAATCTGCATCCTCTGGTGCATGTGTCCCCCAAAAGCATGATTGTTGCTGTGGCCTTGGATTTATCTTTCCCACCCCAACATTCCCCAATGTTTGGACATCTTGCTTCTTCACACACTGTAGATAATTTTAATTCTTTGGTATCGTTTTTCAATCTGGAAAAATTGGAACCTTTTGGAATTGGAACTTTCAACCATGACGGCAATTTTTTCATCTTTTCTGTATCTCTTTTTGCATCCAAAATTGGATCGGCAATAGTATAATCCATGGCTTTCCCACTAATAAAATCGTCAAAACTAGGTCCTTTGTTCAATTTTTCAGCCAAATTCGTTGATCTTCTTCTTTTAGTGATCACCGGCTGCTCAACGGCCGATGAAGCCGTGCTCCGCGCAGTACCAACTGCAGATCCAGCCTCGGTGGAATATGTACGAGCTGCATGCAAAACAGAAAAAACAGTTTGTTTTTGATGCATTCTCATCAAACCATTTTTTTGGCAAATAGACAGTGGTTTATAGCTTAACATTTGGTGTGCTGGTTTTTTTCACTAAAGTTTTTAGCCTTTTCCCGTTTTTAAGTTGGCTCTTTTGTGTTGTGTTGAATATATTAGAAGCAGTACATAACATAAAAAAAACAAAACTTTATATCATTAATAGATCAACTAAGCATCTAATGATATAAGCTCATCAACAAGAAGTCAGAAATATGATAAGCTTAGAAGCGATGATATGCATTTAATCAGTTAAAGTTTCACTTTCTTCGCGTATTCTTTTTTCTGTGTATGTGTGTGCGTGTTTTTTTTTTCTGATTTTTCCGGGCTGCTTTATAAGATTTAGATATAAAAATTATAGAGCCAATCAGTTAATCAAACGGGAAAGCGAAACACAAACTGAAAGGGAAACTGAAAGAAAAGTGGGAAAAAAAAAAAAAAAAAAGCAATTCGGTATCCCGAACAAAATATATTAACCCGACGGCTCGACGTTTTCTTTATTTTTCTTTTCTTTTTCGTTTCTTTTTGGCTTTGTCGGTTAAATCCAAGTTCCGACGTTTTTTTTCAACTCTTTTCTGATTGAATGTCACGTGAGTATTGTGAATCTGAACAGAAGAGCAAAAACAAAGGAAAAAAAAGGTACTGCAAAAGATATTACTAAATGTAATGGTGAGAAAGGTTATCTCGAATGAAACTGTGTGAACAAGATGTAACAATGTGATAACCCTTTGCATAATGTAATACATAATGGTGAAATAAAAGTGGGAAGAGAAGATAAAAACATAAGCCACTTTTGTGTCATACGCTATATATATATATATATATATATATATATATGCTCTTTGGGCAAGTTAGTATAAATACCAAAGACTTGTGATAATTTTGATATCTTGTGATGATAGTTATAAACCAGTGCTTACTGTGTTGAACTATCATTGCATGTGTTTCAACTATTTCCACTAATTATAATACCTCTACTACTCACTCCGTCAACCCTTACTGAGCTCGTTAAAGGCAAATCAAGTCCAACAAACAGAAGAGATTACAAAATGATGCCGATCAGCATTTACACATAAATATGAGATTAATTGGTTTATGTTATATGGATATATCAAATTAGAAAAAAAAAAAAACATTGTTATTACCTAGAGATATGAAGGAAAAAATAATAAAACACAATCAATGGTGTGCTTATGGGAAAACACCTAATTTTTAAGGATTAATTTGAGAAGCACTTTATTTAAGAGGTCTGGGTCATAAAAAAAAACGCAGATATCCCTCAACATTCGCATTTGCAACATTTGCAAGCATCGGTTTGTTTGCATGCAGCAGAACTTTGGCATTTGCATTCTTTGCAATCACATGCAGATTGTTTTTGTTTTTGCTTTTCAGCACATTTGCACTCTCCCGGTGGACAAGCACAAGATGTTTTTTGTTCAGCACATTTACATTCTCCTGGTGGACATTTGCATGCAGTTTTTTGCTTAGCACACTTGCATTCTCCTGGTGGACATTTGCACTTTTCTTTGGACTCGGTAGAGCTGGCACATGTACATTGGGAAGTACCACAACATGGTTTTGAAGCGCTGGAAGAAGAGCAGCAGTCAGTGGAAGTGGATGGTTTAGATTCTTTGGAACAACAGGACATTATTTTTTAATTGGTGTTTTTGATTTTGAGTATAGACTTTTCTTTAGTTGAGAGGATGGGGGTTTTTTTTTTTTTTTTGTTGATTTGTATTTATGTTAATAAATAGTACTGTTCACAGTTGACAATCTACAATTCATACAATGACTCCGCCCTTAAATACTTTCACAATGTCAAGATCTGCAATAACGTTTATCTTATTCCCCCCTATTGCTGGAACATTCCATGTTTATTATGAAAAGCCCCTTTTTCCATACCGCTCAACTTAATTTTTTCTTTTCTTCTTTTTTTCTCTGCTCTTCTTTTTGATTTGCCGTTTGTTTGAGGATTTCCGTTTTTTTTCTGGTGTTTTCATGCAGAGATTTTCGCCGGTAGCGGATTTGAACTAATGCGCGGTACGGTTTTTTGTTGTCCTTTGTCAGCGTAAACACCGCAAGTTTCTGTTTGTATACAATGTAAATAGTTAATTAAAACAGCATATTTGACGCAATCGGAATCTGAAAAACATCCGCTATACTTGGGTGAATCAATACAATCAGCAAAATCAACGCAATACCGTTTCTATCATTTTTTTCTTTCTTTCTTTCTATATACCTACAAGAATATATGTGAACACCTCTCAGGAGGACAAAAGAGGGAGCAAAATGATTTTTTATAAATCACATTAATACTGGCGCCCGCTTCTGGTCGATCTATAAGTTTGTGTTGGATCGCCTCTGGAAGATTGCGTCTTTCCAGATGTTGAAGATGATTCTCGTACCGGGTGTGCAGACATCATTGTGATGTCCATCAAAGAATAGTCGTTGTTTTCATCTTGCTCCGTTAAAAACATGTTTGGGACTGGTTTGGATCTTCTAGCAGCAGACGCGCGGGTTACTCTGGTAGGATACTTGTTTGATCTTCTTGCATAGGGGTTGTTCTGCAAAGAGAAGTTGTTGTCTGAGTAATGTGTATTTGGTTCAATGATTTCCAAAGTTTCCAAATGTCTTGATATGTCGTCAATAGTGATATCTTCCACGGTTCTGTTGAAGGTCTTGTTCAACTCTTCATCATATACGTAATCCTCGTCTTCTTCCTCATTGTCTTCGTCAGAGTATTCCTGGGACATGATTGTTTGTTTTGAAGATGGGATTGCCTGGGATACACGCGAGCGATCCAGTTTCGGTTCTTCCCAAGATTTTGTCAGATCTTCAGTAATGGTTTGTTGTTTCCCCTGCTGTTTCAATTGTTTTGTCTTTGATCTGGTGTGGGAAGCAGGAAGCTCTTTCAAAACTTGCTCCAATTGTTTAGGATCGTTGAACAACCCCATGTTGTTGACCAAGCACTTGTCGAAAAATTCTGTTTGGAACTCAGGGATCATGGATCTACCCAGCTTAATCACTTGCTCACTCCACAATTTAACCATATCTTTACTGTTACTTTTGGATCCTGAAGAGTATTTTTTGTGTGGTTTCCAATTATGTTTGCAACCTTTGCACAGCTCTTTGACAATTTGCTTGGACCCCCACTCTTTGATCCAGTCTTGGTTTTGCAAACCAATCAAATGAGAAAACATCCCACTCACAAGTGCCCCATCAGAGTAACCACCTTCCAACACCGACAATATTTTGCCCTCAGTATGCAATTGTGCCAATTTCAACGCATCTTTGGTGAAAATGTTGTAAAAACTAGTAGGAACATTGACTTTGTGTCTTTGCATGCTTGGGGTTTCGTACTCACTGGCATCAAACCCACTACTGATAATGATCAATCCTTTAAAAGGTTTACCCAACTCCTGCATCTTTTGTTTCCCCTCGTATAAAAACTCATCTGCTTTGGAGAAAAGTTGTCTATACCTGCTGTTGTACAATTTATAAAAATTCTCCTCTTCATTATTGTTCGCGGCACCTTCACCCTCGTTATTTTCATTGTTTCCTAAATTTTGTTGCATATTCCATTGTTTCATGTGAACATTCCACACATTCAAGTTTTGTGAATCCATAATACATGTGGACGCTCTAGCAATGTTGTCTTCGGTAGAGTATCCCACCTCCGTAGGAAAAGAATTAATGTCGTGCATCGAAAAATATCCAACTTTCAAACCATACTTGTTGATCAAATAATCTTTTTGGAAGTACTCCTCTTCATCAATGATTTCGTGTTTGATGTTTCCATTGGAGGACCCCTGGGCTTCTCTTTGCTTTTCTAAATCTTGAATTTCTTTATTTTGAGACAAAGCTCTTTTGAAACACACATCTTGTGTTCCGTCACCATGATGCAAATCGTAATCCAAAATTGCAACATGCGTCACTCCATGATAATCACTAGCATACTGCGCCGCAATGTACACATTGTTCATCAAACAAAAACCTTCTGGAAAATCAATATGGCAGTGGTGCCCCGGTGGCCTCACCATAACAAAACACCTACTAGGACTCTGTTGTTGTTGTTGTTGTTGTTGTTGTTGTTGTTGTTGATGATGATGTTTTTGTTCATTTACCTGGTCGTCCAAAGACAAGGATGTTTGTGCTGTGGATGAAGTAGACATTTTCGAGGAAGGCGGGTGTGAAGAAGATCGGTTCATTGTCGAGTGTTTTGCTTTGTTTTCAAAAATCGTGTCCACTCCTGTTTCCAAAGCTGTGATTGAGTTTGCAATAGCCCCAAGAGTCGTTGGAGACAAATATATATCTCCTGAGTTCCAGCCATCAGGAACCTCCACTTTCCCCTTTGCCAAGTGCTGTGCGGATTGTTGACAGTATTTGATCAACTTTCCAGGCCATTCTTTGCCATGAACTTTAACCACATGTGGCGACATAAGCTTGGCTATGTTGTACATCTCATTTTTTTGTTTTGCAACCTCTAAAGTGTGATCGTCAGAAATGCCGATTGGTGGAATTGATTTGATGGTGAAAAGGGACGGGTACATGGTAAGAGCGGCGGAAATCCCTATTGAACAGGCCAACAACCTTTCTGGTCGTTCGACAATGGTTTTCTTGTACGATTTTGAAACCCAGTTTCTTTCAAATTTATGAAACAGAGATCCTGGTGAAATAATGATTTGTGCTTTGTTGTGCTCTGGAATGGAGTTTGATAATAATGCATTGTGCAAATGCGGGTTTGAGTCTATAAAAACTTGGAACTCTTGCTTGAAATTTAGCAGTGGATCTAACATCTGTGTAAGGTTAGAGATTAATCTGGCGCTGGTTTTGGGTTTTATTGTTTTGTGTTAGCCTTATTATTTTTTTATATTTTTTTTTGAACCAAGGTTTCAAATTTTATTCATAAATACCATCGAATATCAACAAAAACAAATTAAATTGAATAAAAAAAACTTTTTTCCTCATAACTGCTTCACTCAACCTCATAACAACATGTTTAAATCATTAACACCACCTCAAAAGTTTATCTACCAATTGAAAGAACTCATGCAGTTTTATGCAAAGAATCATACCATTGTTACATCTCGAAGGAGATAAAATACCAAAAAATTTGCCTTATTTAGATCTACTTTCCCATGTTTGATATTATTTTTAAACATCAAACTAACTTGATCCCCCTTTTCTCTTGACCATTGTTTTTGTTTACACTTTGCCCTAATAAAACATACACACAATCTTTTGAAAAAAAAAAAATAACCTTCGCGAGTCCGAGTTGTGCGATGTGTGATGTGTTTGGTTTAGGTCACCAGGTGCATAGAGTTCGGACTTTCTTGTTTGAGGAATTTGCTTCTGGAATTGCTAGATTGGAGCAACTCAACACGGGAAACGCTGCAACGGGCGACTAAAACAACGTAAACACATTGTACCTTTAGTGATACTCTTGTAGCTCACATTTGTGATTAGCTTCCAATGCAGTGTTGCCCTTACTTGGTCAAAAGCATAGACGGTTTGTGGTGAAATACTTGAGATTGAATGTACCTAGTACCTCTGTGTTAATTTCACGTGACTAGCAGTTATGGTTTTAGCTCAGTTATTTGTTTCTCATTCTTCTAGAAGAACAAGAACCGGACAATAGGCTTAGCAATGCGACAATAATGGGTTTAAAACAATTTAATGTGTGTAATTTATTTCTCTAAAGTGGTCGGAACCTCGGCATTTGCTTCAATGATTTGGGTATCGTAATTGTCGGTTATCCATATATTTATATGTATATATATATTGATGAAGTAAGTAAGATTATAATGTTTGATTATTCTTTCTCACATTGATTGCTAGGTATATCCAAAACTGAGCTTTGATAAAAAAAAAACACTGAAACCAACCTATAAGCACAAAACACAATGTTTCCTGGCAGTGGAAGATACACGTACAATAACAACCAACAACAACAACAACAACAACAACAATACTCCAGACCATCTGCTCCGCCACCTGGTCAATACCAAGGAGAACAACAGTACTCTAGACCATCTGCTCCGCCACCTGGTCAATATCAACAGGAACAACAACAGTACTCAAGACCTGCTGCTCCACCTCCTGGTTCTGGGTCCAACCGGTATCCAGACAACGGCTTGAACTCAAGTGATTATTCTTTCACTAATGTCAATGGCAATACCAACGGCAACATGAATCCACAAGCCATGCAACAGCAAGCAACCATGAACAACAATGCTTCATACTCGAATGCCCAAGCCAATCAGCAACAATCGAGTGCCAACTCGCATTACGTTCAACCTCAACAACAATACAGACCTCCTAGTCAAGTGCAAACATCTGCAAACACCAACACCCAGTTTCAATACTCCCAATGTACCGGGCGTAGAAAGGCTTTGATTGTTGGGATCAATTATTTCAACTCTCAAAACGAGTTGAGAGGTTGTATTAACGATGCACAAAACATGTTCAATTTCTTGTGTTCTCAATACGGCTACTCACATGATGACATTGTTATCTTGACCGATGACCAAAGTGAAATGGGCCGTGTTCCATTAAGAGCCAACATCATCAGGGCCATGCAATGGTTGGTGAAAGATGCCAGACCTAATGACTCTTTGGTTTTCCATTACTCAGGCCATGGGGGTCAAACCAAGGACCTGGACGGGGACGAAGACGATGGGATGGATGATGTCATCTATCCTGTTGACTTCCAACAAACGTCTCACATCACTGACGACGAGATGCACGACATTATGGTCAAAGTCTTGCCACAAGGTTGCAGACTAACAGCTCTTTTTGATTCTTGTCATTCCGGGTCTGTTTTGGATTTGCCATACACTTATTCGACAAAGGGGGTTATCAAGGAACCTAACATGTACAAAGCTTTGGGTCAAGAAGGTTTGCAAACCGTGTTGAGTTATGCCACGGGGAACAAGCAGGCAATGATGAGCGGGATCAGTTCCATTTTTAAAACCGTCACCAGTGGAGGGTCTCATTTGTCAGCACAACAAAGGGAACAAGTGAAACAAATGAAGTTTTCACCAGCAGATGTGGTGATGTTCAGTGGGTGCAAGGACGATCAAACCTCTGCTGACGCTTCTGAAAACGGAAGGGCCACTGGTGCCTTGTCGTGGGCTTTCATGAAAGTTATTGGCCAACAACCACAACAATCGTACTTGACCTTGTTGCAAAACATGAGATACGAATTATCGAGCAAATATTCGCAAAAACCACAATTATCTTCATCTCATCCAATTGATGTCAACTTGCAATTTATTATGTAAAAAGACAAAGTTTGAGACTTTTTTGATTTGTAGAATTTTTTTTAAAAAAAAAAAAAAAAAAAAAAAAAAAAAATGTATATCTATAATTATAGTTATGTATTTGTTTACTTGTTTTTTATTGCATTTCTCTTTCAGATTTTACAGTGTTGTTTCAAACCGTTGTGCAAACCTTTCAAAGACTATTTATAGGAGAGAATTTATTTTTCATATTTTCGTTTCCCAGTTTAAGCTTCAGCTTCAACTTTGGCAGCAGCTTCGGAAGCAACTTGTTGCTTGATTTCTTCTTCTTTAGTATCGTAAGCTTTTTTCACTTGCTCAATTTTGTCTTGAACAGCTTTGATGTTGATTTCAGTTTGTTCGTCTTGGTGTTCTTCGTATTCCTTGTGTTTGGCTTTCAATTGTTCAACAGTCTTGGCCACTTGGTCTTGAGTAATAGGAATGTCAACGTCCAATTCACTCAAAATACCAATCAAAGAAGGTTCCAAAGAAAATTTACCACCAGCGGTGTTGGAAGAAGAAGTAGAAGATGCACCGGCATGCTTGTTTTTTTTACCCTTTTTCCCACCACCAACAACAATGGTACTTTCAAATTTTTTGGAAACAATTGGAGTCAATTTACCAGGAGTGTTTGTGGTAGTGGTGGTGGAAGTGGTGGTGGTGGTGGTGGTGTTGGTTGGGAATAAAGATTTTGGTTTTGGTTTTTCGTAGGATGGGTCCAAAACTAGCAAAACGTTTTCAATAGAAGACAGTTCTTGTTGGAAAGCTGGGTTTTTGGCGTGAATCAATTTTTCGTTCAATTTGCTCAAATCAGTTTCTTTTTGTTCCAACAATTTGTTCAATTTGTTTTCTTCATTTCTCTTTACTTTTTCTTGTTCCAATTTCAATTTGAAACTGGCATATTCATTTTCAAAATCTTCTCTAATGGTTTTAATCTTTGAGTAAATTTCATCTCTTTTGGCGTATAAAGCTGCTCTTTTGTTGAACAACAAGTTTTTAGCATTTTGTTCAGTAGATTGCGATGATCTTAATTCATTCAATTCATTATTGGTTTTTTCAAATTCTTGAGAAACAGCTTTAGAGTTCAATTCGGTATTTAATTGATTTTTCAAATTAGAAATTTCAATTTTCAATTGATCAATTTCCACTTTGATTGGTTGAACAAGAACAAAATTTTTTTTCAATTTATTCAATGAAGCCATTTCTTTCACCAAAATTTTTTCTTCAACAATGGAAAGATCACCAGTGCTCATGTCTTGTTCAATTTGTTCCAATCTATTGTTGATGTCATCAATAGATTGGAATTTTTTATTTAGAGAAACACCGTTCAATTTTGAATCGATTTCAGCTTGTTTTCTTTTCAAGTTGGCATCCAAGTTTTTCAAACTATCAAAAACTCCATTTCTCTTTTGTTTCAAATCACTTTGAACTTTGATAATTTCTTTCAATTTGTCAGTCAATTCGGTTCTTTTGGTATTGTCAGAGCTGTTCATGCTCTTGTCGATCTTGCCTCTAACAGAATCGATTTCCAAGTTCAATTTTTTCAATTGGTTATTCAACAGTTCCAATTTCTTGTCTCTAACAGAAACATCAGGTTTTGGAATTCTTTTATAATTGCCGGAGGTGTTGTTGGAAGTGTTGTTTTGGGACATTTTTGTGTTTGCTTTGATGGGGGGGAGGAGGGGAGGTTTTGTTATTTAAGTAGTGTAAATAGTAACAAAGTCAGAAAAGAATGACAAGTATATAGGCTTCAAGAATCCACTAAACATAAAACCTCTTCATTCTGTATGTATGTGTATATATAAAAGATCTCCAAATCTTACTTTTGATCATCAACAATCTTTTATTCATTAAAATCAGCTTTTCTCCCCGAGGAAAAACATTCGAAAAGGTGGAAAATTTTGTGGAAAGAAAAAAAATTAAAATTTTAGATTTTGTTGTTGTGTTTTTTTTGTATTTTTTTTTTTTTTGTTTCTTTAATTTATTTGTTTCCTCTGTTGTTAGAATTCTCCGGTGTTTAATTCTTGGAAAGTGAAAGTAACGACTCCCATTTTTATATATTATCTATTACTTCTGCGACTTTGACTACGACTTTGACTACGACTTTGACTACGACTATTACTACGACTACAACTACAACTACAACTACTACTATTGTTTGACGTTTAGGAGTCCAGAAGAAAGGTGGACAAGTTATTACGAGACTTGAACAACTGTTCAAATATGTTTTATGTCTGTTTACCGTGTACTTCTACTCCGTAATGACACGGAAGCAAAGATTCGGAAAAGACATTACATTAGAAAAAACAGGTAATTAACAAGAGATATGTATCATTAATTTTGCAGAAATACATTGTTATTGTATTCAGGTTCATCCCACCCACTTTCCATCCAACATTGAATATAAGCTGGCACTATTTTTATCAGAGTTACATCTTTTTCCTTACAGATATTAGCAACGTAGTGCAATCTATTTGTGTCTTGTGCACTCATTTACCAACTTCTTTAACATATCACTCAAACATTGGCAACAATCTCTATTACTCTCTAAATAAATCAATCAATCAATCGATCAATCAATCAATTAAAGTTCTAATCAAAAGTAAGGAACATTTCAAGTTCGTATACAAGGAAAAAATATCCTCTGCGTATGTTACTTTTGAAGTTGCATTTACCCGACTTCCTTATTGAATGTGAGATTGTCGTGTTTGTGTGTTACCCTCTCATGTCTAAAGTACCACATGACTCGTATATCAGATAACTACTACGGTGTCACATGATAATCATATCACATGACCAACTTTTGTTTTTTTTTATTGTGTTTTTTTATTTTCTTAACAAATATCGGTAATTAGCATGCTCATTAATGTAGCGAGGTAATGATCAGAAACAAAAAACATACAGTGATGAAAAAAAAAAAACACAAACAAAAAAAAAAAACCCTAGCAAGAAAACAGTTGAATATGAAAAAATGTGCGAAATGTGGAATTATGCAACTGTTAGGTTTTAGAGTTCTAAATGGGATAATATCTTAATGTAATTAGGTGTTGCTTATGATAATACATACTTCTTACACTTTCTGAGGTTGTTTGTTTGTCTTGGGTAAATGATAATAAAAACCAGGAAATTTCAAAGCATCAACTGCACAATAAAGTCATCCATAACCCCTTCTCCTTTTAATATGAACACAAAATATCACGAATTGGTGAAAAGTCTAAACGAACAAGACATTTTGCAAGAGTTCCCAGAAATCATTCCGTTGAAGGACAGACCTAATACCCACTCTTCGGAAGACACCGCTGCCTCTGATGCTGCTTCGGACAAGAAGATCTCGTTTTTCCAAGGTCATGACGAGGAACAGATCAGATTGATGAACGAAAATTGTATTGTGTTGGACTACAATGACAATGCTATTGGAGCTGGAACAAAAAAACTGTGCCATTTGATGGATAACATCAACAAGGGGTTGTTGCACAGAGCGTTTTCCGTATTTATCTTCAACGACAAAAACGAATTGTTGTTGCAACAGAGAGCATCTGAAAAAATCACATTTCCGGATCTATGGACAAATACCTGTTGCTCGCATCCGCTTTGTGTTGATGACGAAATTGGGTTGGAAAACACTTTGCAAAGTAAAGTGGATGGTGCAAAAGTTGCCGCTGTAAGAAAATTGGATCACGAGTTGGGGATCCCACAGGTGGAAACCATGGCAAGGGGTCAATTCCATTTTTTGAATAGAATCCATTATATGGCTCCAAGTAATGGACCATGGGGTGAACACGAAATTGATTACATTTTGTTTTATAAAATTCAAAAAGGTGAAGATTTGACTATAAATCCAAATCTAAATGAAGTTAGGGACTACAAATATGTCACTGCACAAGAATTGCAAAAAATGTTTAAAGATGAAAATATCAAATTTACTCCATGGTTTAAATTGATTTGCGAATCTTATTTGTTCAAATGGTGGAATGAATTGAGTGATTTGAGTAAAGTGGAAGGAGACGAAAAAATTCATAGATTGTTGTGAAAAGAAAAAATAACCATTTGAAAGTTTAAACAAAAAAACCTTCAAATCAATTCCTTGATCAACTTAAAGAGAAACAACTTTCCATTCATTCACAGAAAAACAACAAGACATTTAGTGACCGACTGGCAATGTGTAATGTAGCAAAAAAAAAAAAAAAAGAAAAAAAGCTACTATGTATTGTACTTTTTAATATTTATTACTAAAACAACAAGTTAAATGATTCTTCCCTACGGTAAATATACACTATATACACGATATCATTTGCACATTTTGCTGATCAACAAAGCAGAGGCAACACTGACATTCAATGAGTCCACAAGAGAAGTGTCTGTGTTTTCAGCAGGGTTTATGCTCACAAAATAGTCACTCATGTTCAACAAGTTCGTTCTGATTCCTTCTCCCTCGTTACCAACAATAAGCAATTTGGGCTTGATCATGGCATTCAAATCATCAAATTCAACATGTTTCTTTGCTCTGTGACCCGTTTTCATCTGACCACTGACCAATAGCCAGTTCTTGGATTTCGCATCTTCTAAGAAACTCAACGGTTTGTCACATGTGAAAATAGGAATCATTTCAATGGCACCACAACTGGCCTTGTGCAAAGTTGCGGAGGTCAAATTACAGCAATTTCTCCCACTAACAACTATAAAGTCAACTCCAAGATAGTAAGCGGATCTGATGATTGCACCCATGTTGTGTGGATCATGCACTTCGTCCAAGTATAACCCCACTGGGTGCGTCTTGTTATGGCACGACACCTTGGCATCATTTATGGAAAAATCTTCAACAATCTCCCCATCTGTTTGAGCATCGGGCAACCCAGTTATCACAGGATACTCAATCTTCTTGGTCTCCAAGACAAGATTGTTGTGGACAACTTTTCCTGCATTGGCTCTGGAAGACCCTGTTCCCTTGCACAAATTGTTCAAAAAATCTTTGCCCTCAGCCTCGTGGGTCCCCACTTGTTTGCTGGCGCATAGTTGTTCAATATCATGCGGAACACCGCCCAAGTAAAAAACCCTGTTATGATTCTTTGGGTCCCTTTTCATCAAAGCAGCTCTCACAGAATTGGTACCGTATATGTACGTGAAAAATGAGTTGGATTCGGGCTCTCTTCTAAAATTCGAGGATGACTCAAACGAGTTTCTTGATTTAAAAGATTGGTTTCTTAAGTTGGATTCGGGCTCTCTTCTTAAATTCGACGATAACGCAAACGAGTTTCTTGATTTAAAAGATTGGTTTCTTGAGTTGTCCCTTCCACCATAATTATCGTTGACTCTAGAATAAGTTTTTGCTTTCAACTCGTGTCTTTTTTCTCTGTCAAGTTGTTTTTCCTCTTGACGCTGCTGTCTTTCCTGTTTGACTTGTTTTTCCCTGGCATGATGATGAGCGTGTTTTCTCTTGAAAAACGTTTCCTTGTCTTCCCCTGTTTTTTCCCAAGCTTTTTGACGAGTTTGTCTTGGAAGCAGAGACTCGATCGAAGTTGCCTTGGCAATTTTACTATTTCTTGAGTTTCTAACAAACTCCCTAAACAGTAGACTACTCGGCAGCATGTTGAACTTGCTTACACTTCTTGGCTTTTGCTTTCAGGAGTACCCTATGTTTTATATTTGTTACAAACTTCAAAGGTTCTTAAACTCATCGTGAAACGTTTCCCAAAGAATTTCTTTTTAACACATGACACTGGAAGCCTCTTGCGAACGTCAGATATTTGCATATTTAATGCAAAAAAATAGTGACACAATTGCTTGTCACCTGACTTGTAGTCACCTGACCTGTTTGTGATCGTGAATTCCGATGGTTTTTCGCCATATATGCTCTAAATACCCAATAGCAGCGATAAGATCTGAGAACTTTACAATTTTCTGTTTTTTTTTCACTAAACTATGACTCAACTGTAGAAGTCATCTATTTATAAGAGTATTTGTAGTAAAACTGTGCTTTTTACAAGAACACCTCAAACAATACTCACCAGAACAAAACCAAGTGATACCCCAAAAAAATGTCACAAGCAGCATTTATCTCCAGAAACACTAATGAAACCAAAATTCAGATTGCCATCAACATCAAAGGTGGTGCAGTGAAGTTTGACGATGGATACAAATCTCTTTTCAATGCCACTCACAAACCAGAAGAGGGGGACGTTGCCACCCAGTCAACGTCTGCTCAGCAGATCAACGTTCACACCGGCATTGGGTTTTTAGACCACATGATCCATGCTTTGGCCAAACACAGTGGTTGGTCTTTGATCGTTGAGTGTATTGGTGATTTGCACATCGACGATCACCACACTACAGAGGACTGTGGTATTGCACTTGGTATGGCTTTCCTGAAGGCGCTTGGCCCAGTCAGAGGGGTCAAGAGATTTGGGACCGGATTTGCTCCCTTGGACGAATCCTTAAGCAGAGCAGTTGTTGATCTGAGTAACAGACCGTACTGTTTTTGCGATATGAAACTCAAGAGAGAGAAAGTTGGGGACTTGAGCACAGAAATGATTCCGCATTTTTTGATGAGTTTTGCTGAAGCAGCAAGAATCACCTTGCACGTTGATGTCTTGAGAGGGGAAAACGACCATCACAAATCCGAAAGTGCATTCAAAGCTTTGGCTGTTGCTCTGAGAACTGCTTTGGAAAGCAATGGGACCAATGATGTTCCTTCAACCAAGGGGGTTTTGATGTGAACTTACTTTACTAAACTTTATACTTTATTTATGTTTTTGAAAAAAAGTTGATTTTAAGCTTAATATAGTGTTTGTATCAATTTGTGCGATTCTCCAAAAGGCTAAACTCAATTTCATTTACAAGGGTTTCTTACATATTTAGTCGGAACATTTTACTAAACTCTCTCTTTTACATGGATATATACATAGTCGATGGGAAATTTCCATTTTCAGTCTTTTTTCATCATTCCGCTCAAAAATTCCATTATTTGAAGCTTGCTTTGTGCAGAGTCGTTGACAGAAGTGCTTGATGGTTTAGATCTTTGAGCTCCTAGATTGAAAAATTTCTTTCTGTTGTTGACACCTGCAGAGCCAGCGTGTAAGTTCACATCGTCAAGAATGTTTACTCTCAACTCGCTGTTTAGACGAGACCCATCGTTAATGACCTTATAATCTTTGATTTGAATTGGCACTTTGTTTTGTCTGAAAGCAGCTCTACCAAAGTCTTTATCTTTCTTGTCGAGTTTTTCATTGTTTCTTCCAACACCTGCAAAACCTGCCACAGAAACAATTCTTTCAGAAGAACTAGGACCATTCAAAATTCTACCTGCAACAATCGGGTTCAAAACAAACCCATTTGGAGTGTTTGCAACTCTCCCTTTCAAATTGTAAGATAGACCACCACAACCAACAATGTTGTTGGACATACTGTGTTTGTGAGAGCCAAATCTGTCTTGCAGAAACTCCAACGTCTCCTTTTCCAAGTTTTTGAAATGGAATCCTCTTTGGTATAGTGAGTTTGGGTATTTCTCCAATAACCACGTTTTAAATTCGGATCTAAACTTGTCACTCTTCAAATACTCTCTTTTCGCTTTGCTGTCAAGGAGAGCTTTCAAAGAGGGGGCTTTAAATTCATTTTCGAAAAACAATGGATTTTTCTTGTGGATGTTTTGTGGAGCAATGTTTAGTTCTTGCAATCTCAATCTGTTCCAGTTGAACCCCCCACTAATAGGCTCGAACTCTGTCATTCTGTATTTGTTGTCTAGTTCATTAACAACAATATACTTGGTTTTCGACTTGACACTTGGAATAGCAGCCTTCAAACCCCATTCTTTAAACTCCTTCATGGTGTTTGGCTTGGTGGCAATGATTTGATGCTGCGGATAAAATTTTTTAGGAGGATTGACCAATGGCACTTTTTTCCGCAACGGGACCTGACTCAAACGAGACCCTCTCAAAAGCTCTGACAAGCTGGACATTCTGTAATAGCGGGATAAGTGGTGAAGGTGATAATTTTCCGTTGCTCTTGGCTTTTCTCTTGTTAGTTTTTCAACTGGCTCATTGAACAAAGTATTTCAAAAGCACCTTCTTATTGAACATTCAGCTTTGAGAAAAAAAAAAATTTGTTTGCACGGTGCGAAAAAATTGATAATAATGAAAAACGTCTGACGTTTATTTTGTTTTGGTTTTTTTTTTGTTTTTTTTAACATACTTTAGATCATCGCGAAGCTCACTAACAGCACAAGAGTTTGAAAAGTGAGATTAGGCAAGATAAAAACAAATAAATCTTATGCTATATATCTTTTATTCAATATGTTAATATCACAATTATTCTAGTTCACTTGTCTTTGGGAGCTCAAAATCCGGCTGCCAAGGCTCATCATGTTTAGGTTTTTCTAAAACGCATTTTTTTTTGCAAAACCTCATCAAAGTAATAAATTGATCTATCGCTTGAGATGTCAATCTCTTTGGCTGTCAAGTATGGTTTTGTCCATGTTTTGGTGAATGTTTTGTACAGGATGTAGAGGACAACGGCAATTATTATTGCCAAGATTACTTGCAAACAGGTGACAACATCAATTTTCCCCTTGCTCCCCAAAGGCCATAACGAAGTCCAAAAAGACGCACATACAATGAAAACATTGATGAAAATACTCACATAAGATCCAATAATTCCTGTTGGTGAAACACAACCCAATTGAGACAAATCGCAGCCTTGAGCTTTCATGGCCGCTCTGAACCGCACATGTGAAACACAAATCAACGTCCAAATGAAAATCGAGCTTAGCCCACCGATACTCAAAAGCCAGTTGAAAATAAGCTCTTGGTCTTTGTACTCTGCCATGTATGATAGCAATCCTACTGCAGCAGTCACGTACAAGGCTCTTCTTGGTCTTCCGCTTTTGTCCAACTGTTCAAACCATCTTGGAGCAAAACCTTGCAAGCACAATGTTCTAAGCGTTCTTGATGATGAGTACACTGCAGAGTTGGCCACGGACAGCACGGCAATAACAATAACGGCGTTGATGATAGATGGGACCACTCTAATTCCGTGTGATGTCACAGCCACAACGAATGGAGACGCATGAATGCTTTCAGATCCTGAGCCCAACAATTCAGAAGAGTTGTATGGAACCAAGAGTCCAATAACAGCAATTGGAATCAATATGAAAACGACCATTCTTTGAATCACTTGCCACCCAATGGACCTGATGGATTTCGAGATGTTGGATTTGTCTTGCTCAATGATGGTCAAAGCTACAAATTCCACACCTCCACAAGCAAAAGTGGAAGCAAGCAAAGTGCTACACATTGCTTTGAACACATTGTTTGTTTTGTTGAACGCTCCTGGATTTTTGTAGTAATTTGAATTCAAACTTTTATCAAAATGATTAGGTTGCGTTCCAACTTTTCCAACACCCAACATAATTCCCAAAATAATGAATCCTAATAACATTGTGATTTTGCACACGTTGAAAATGAACTCGGCCTCAGCGTACCCCTTGGCTCCAAAAATGGATATTCCCAAAACCAAAAAATAAAAGATTGTGACAAGTATACTGGGAGAGACCGACTCTGTCCAAAACTTGATGGTCATTGATGCAGTAATTAGTTGCAATGGAATCATTGTCATCCATTGAACACAGTATATCCACGAAACAACAAATCCAATTGCGGGATCAATAAATTTTTTCCCATATTGTGTGTAATTGATGGTGGGAAATGCAACAACCACTTCGGAACACGAATAAAACATGAGGATGTTCATGAGTCCTGTGATGCAGTACGAAATCAACGTACCTCCAACACCAGCAGCTGCAATCTGACTGCCACTGGCAACCAATAACCCAGTCCCTATACCGGAAGCCATTGCTATCATTTTGGTGTGTCTTGGCTTGACTGTTTCTTTTAAAGCTTGTTTTTTTTCCAAGATGCTGTTGTTTATAGAATCTTCAATAGTTAGCATTGAGTTACTAGATTGGAAAGCGTTATGTGTATTAGAGTGGTCTCCACTGCTCTGGTCTGTAGGATTAATCACCATTGTTTGAACATTGGCTTTT
>ERZ794936.260-NODE-260-length-29255-cov-6.881404_pt1 | contig 29255 bp, 16 predicted proteins | sample MGYA00511083_ERZ794936 | MGnify/ENA primary metagenome ERZ794936 (study PRJEB30137, sample SAMN04331409) | food metagenome | isolation source: Y2 must sample point D1 replicate A | place: Australia: South Australia | collected 2014 ... | reverse complement strand
CATGTATGTGTGACAGTGAACTGATGATGGGTACGCTGTGCACGACAATACTTTGCGCTGGCACAAAAACAGAGGCGCATCGAAGATAAAGTATAGCGATGAACGGAGTGATTAATTTGACAAGACATTTGCGGCGGAGAGTCTCTAAACATACAAGCAAGGCAGATCGATCAACATTCAAGAAGTCAGGCTCAGTCTCTTTTCTTGCTAACCGAGAATCAAAACTAACCATCTAGGATTTCTTCCAATCGCAGATTGGAGGCGTTCAGTCTGTCATGATGAACTACAATGAGAAAGGTATCTTCAAGGGTATCGCCACCATCTCTTTTAGATCATCCAAAAATGCTGTCAAAGCCGTTGAGAAGTACAACAACGCTCCAATTGATGGCGGTGCCAGCAAATTGAAGTTGGAGTTGGTTATTGACCCAAGCAAGAGACCTTTGGCAGCGAGAATCACTGCCAACGCCGCTCCAGCCAAGGAGCAGGTTGACAGGAAGAGTAAGCTTCAGGAGAAAAAGAGACTTCTCCAAAAGAAGAAGAAGGATTTGGTGAAGGCCAAGGCGGTTAAAGCGGCTAAAGGCATCAAGCAAGAAAAGACAGGCAAGCCACCAAAGCCAGAAAAAAAGACTGCTGAGCAGTTGGACCAAGAGATGGCAGACTACTTCAACAACTAACCGATTTAAATGTTTTTAGTGTATAAATAAATTGTGACAGACCATTATTTTGGCTCGCCATTAGATATTTCACAGTCCACTGTAACAATGAGAAATACTATAGTTTTTTGATCTTGGCTTGTGCTGGATGTTTTTGAAGATTAGACTGTTTGCAGAAAATGCGCGCTCAAGCGATTGACTTAGACGTGGGTGGAGCATGTTATTCCACATATGATATACCTTACCCAGCCTTTTGCAGAGCACACGGCGATATTCCGACCTTTTCGAACACTCAGTCTATTCTTTGACTGAATCTATTGATTATTTGTTGTGGCCAGCCCATAAATTCGCCTTGTCCTTTCTTGTCGACTGCTGCGTTCTCGCTCATCTTTTCAAGATCTCACTATAAACACATCGTGAATCTGCCTTCAGGCGAATTATATTGGCCGAAACATGCCAAACATTGAGTTTCTAATATCAAGCGAGTTTCATGTGGATAAAGGGCCGTCTTTAGTACATCAATTTCCTACGGAACTCCCTGGGTTACAAAGGCTTCCCTTTTTTGCAGAGCTTATGATTCCTGATCAAATTCACAAGAGAGAGGAGGACTACACATTATTTCTCTTGCATAGAAATACCAGGACAGGTGATTTTGAATACAAATTCAGTCCGCTTGAAAGTGAAAAAGACCCATACTTTGTTTACACGATTGTAAACAATGTCGCTGACAGCACCGTGAGAAGAGGCTCCGTGATCAAAGCCCTCAGTCTAGTAACGAAATTGGTGTATTTCAAGCACTTCAGGCCATTGCTTGTGATATGTTTAGACAGATGCTTTGCTGACAGTGGCAGAGGAGATCTTGAAGAGCTTTTTCACTCCATCAACTGCAAGAATTTTGAGGTGAGCCTGGCGAATTACCTGGTGGTGAAGAAGCTACTCATCACCTCAATCCTCGACCTACCCCTCAACGAGAAGTTGTACTTTGATGAAACTTTTAGAAACAAATTGCTTGGAATTAAGCACATCCAAGAAGACTTATTCATACGAAGAGACTTGAGCTTCAATTCGATTGTGACTTTCCGCAATATGAAGATCCCAGTCAAGCTCCCTGTGGTTTTGCTACCGGACACCATAGGCGATTACCTAAACCCTACAGATCTCAACTTCAAGCCAAATCTTCTAAATCTTCTTGATGCCACAATAGCCACAAGCCATCACAATAATGAGCTTACTGTGTATGGACTTGCCACACCACCAATTGTGGTGCTCATCAATGCAATGTTGACAGGGAAGAAAATCATTTTCATGAGCTACGAAAACTCGGCAGGCTATATAATAGACCACATTTTGTTGGTTTTAAAGTTGGTGACCGGAGGAGGTATATTGACTGGGCTACTAACGCATTACAATGTGTTCCCCATGATAGACGTCTCGAAAATTAGTCTTTTGGAGGAATGTGAGTCATTTTTGGCTGGAACAATCAATCCTTTTTTCAAATCAAACGATCGGCTTTGGGATCTATTTATCGATTTGGATAAGAACGAGTTCTACATATCCTCACAAATCGCCGAGCCCGAGGTTTCAAGACATTCAATAATTGGAGAGGATGCAAAATTTCTTTCAAACTTGCAACTATCTCTTTGCAACTATAACGACGACCTTACGACATTGCAATTAATAATTCGAAGACACATCAATGAGATAGTGCGTGTTCTACTCTCTTCACGAAATTATAGCGCATCACGGCCTGATCAGAACCAAGGTACTCTCTTGATGGATGGGGTGGGCTATTTTTGGCACAGCGACACCACAAAGCTTCTCGAAGTGTCGTGTTATCAGTCCATTTCATCGAAATTTCAAAATCTTCTTTTTGCGGGAAAATTTGGCTACAGTCTCGAGTTACCGAAACTTTCAAACGAGCTTAATCTCATGATCGATGTGCAACATCAGTTGCAAAGACTCAACAATGTGACACTTGCATCGGGTAATACCAAAATGAATGAGAGGGAGATCTGGTTTAACATCCTCAAGTACTTAATAAGCGGAAAGTCCTTGGAGACGTTTATGTTGGTGACATATTTGATACCACCAAACACATCTACAAGTCTTCAAAGCTCGTCGCTGCATGGTGGCGGCTTGACAATATTTGATAAAAACAAAGGTATTGAATTGTTGTTTGTCAATTTGTTCAATGAGGACAACCATGTCAAGTCTAACATCATAATGATATTGCAAGAGCTTCAGGACAATTTCCTATGCGGCTGGTGTTTAAAGCATTTCCTCGAGTCCAATGTTTTGTATCAGCTTGCATTCGAGGATCTTATCTCATGCCAAAGCCGCACTATTATCGGATGACGTGGGGTGTGAGCTTAGATGAATGTATATCATATTCGCTAATTACAGAAATCCTACCCAATTATTCGTCTTCACTCGAAGTTTTTGCCGTGATCACGTTCCACATGCTCAAGCGGTCACCTTTTGTTCGCGTCAGATATGCTACACCGGCCCCGACATATTTTGATTCCCTCTGAACGCTCTCGTAATTGAGATTTGGGTTGTTGCTGGGAAAACCTGGCCTTCTAGCATTGTCGAGAAATTCTGAGTCAGACTCTATACTAGCGTCACTCTCCTTTCTGTGCCTCGTGTCTTTCGCGGCGGCTATGTGTTGCTTACCCATGACGGTGAGACCGATTGCAACCGCCGAGAAGCCTGCGAGTTTAGTGAGCAAACCTTTTCTAGTTTCCATAGTTGTGAGTCAAGATTATGTTTGATCCAAATGTATTAGAGGCGCGTGACGGGTCAGTTTGATATCGAAGCGAAAAAAGAGCGCGCTGCGCTGAGATTGCAGGCATGCCGAATTATGCAAAGCCAGAATCTTAATGGCATTGATAACTACACTTTTTTTGGCCTTCTACATCTTTCAAGAGCATGGAAAGCCAACGATGTCTGAAGAATCTTGAATGAATGGCGAGCCATTCAACCCATTTGGATTGTGCCCTCGGAAAGGGGTGTTGGAACTCTTCTAAACTCACGTAAAATGAAATTAGGCCGCGAAAATCTGCCTGGCCTCACGCGACCTCTCCGAGATTTTTCGGCCTCGTCCCAACGTTTCGCCCCGGGCGCGCTCGTGGTCCACGGCCCGCGGCCCAAGAAAATTCGAGCGTGTTCCAACAATCAGGCCTGTTTCATAGCTGCAAAAAGTGGAAAAGTTGGCTTTCGTCCTGATCACTTCACAAAAATACAAATATGGGGATTTTCAGAGCAGTTAAATTCTACGTGAAGTCTTTTGTATTTGGCACTTTGCTTCTCACGTGTGCGCTTTATGGCGTTGTTGCAAGCATAGTCTTGAGAATTGTGGGCAAGGACGAGTATGCACAATACACGGTCGCAAGGTGTTTCCACTTTCTCATGTCAAAGGTTTTGGGTGTGAAGGTGACAATCAAAAATGAGGAGCTTCTACGTACCAAACCATCGGTCGTCATCTCAAACCATCAATCAGCGTTAGATATCTTGATCTTGGGTAGATTGTTTCAGCCAGGATACACAGTGACTGCCAAAAAGGCCTTGAAATACGTACCTTTCTTGGGATGGTTCATGCTCGCATCCAAAACATTCTTTTTGGACAGATCCAAGGGCGAAAAGGCAAGAAGAGTCTTGGAGAACGCGCTCACTGGACTCAAGAAGCAAAAACGCTCTATCTTCATGTTTCCTGAGGGCACAAGATCTGCCACAAAGAAATTGGAGTTGCTCCCTTTCAAAAAGGGCGCATTCCATTTAGCCAAACAAGCCCGAATTCCCGTAATTCCCGTGGCAGTCTCTAATTACAGTACTATTTTCCATGCTGGCGACAAAGTTTTCAACCAAGGAGAGATCGTGATAGAGGTGTTAGAGCCAATGTCCACAAATGACCTCGAAACAAACGAAGATGTGACGAAGTTTGCTTCTGAGGTGAGCGAGAAGATGCTCAAGACTGTCGAATCTTTGGGCTACGCGTCTACAAAGTCGCGTAACAAACTGGCGAAAGAAATAGACGCCACGGACATGCAGTCAGAAGGGAGCGTAGAGATTGTTGAGGAGTCGACCCCCTTGATTGCGACCGACTAGAGGACCATGATTTTTACCGTGAATATCAATGGTTTTCCATTCGTCTTTGAGTATCACGGGGCAAGCTATAACTATATCTGGCTACTTCATCTTGAAAAGAACGTATCTCAGTGTCTGCATTACAAAGCCTTGTAGATTGAATACAATTATAATTGGAATTACGGAGAGCGAGGCAAGAGTCACGAACCAAGCATTCGCTGAAGAGGTATAGTCACGCCTTTCAGGAAGGTTGCACTACACACTGACAACACCAGCCTCTTCTTCTACATGCGGTAGGCTATAAATCCCCAACCAAATTTTGGGTAAACTGATACATTGGTAAATCTCATTTCAGTAAACACGCATGGAATGTAAAAAAGTGCAATTATCTGTAGCACACCATACTTCCGACATGGTGTCAAACTTTTTTGGTCTGCTCGCTACCATATCGAATATTGGTCGCAGCGACGGACATTAAGGTCAGGAAAAACGTGCTCCACGACTGGGCAACTCTCTGAAGAGCCCACTTCTGGTGTGTGGGCGAAACAGTACTCTTTCTCTAGACTAAATAGAAAATTATACCCTAATTCGGTAGAGACGGTCGATCCGGTGGCCGCAGCTACGCGTTCGCGGATAGGTTTTTCGTGATTTTTTTCCTCTGCCCAAACGTGCAGATCAATTGTTTGAACATGTCGCACCTCCCTTTGTGTAAGCTGCCCACGCCTGCAAATTCAAAACAACTTCATTAAGAACACACACAAGATATTCGTGCCAGTGATAGTTCATTAGGTCTTGACTCACAAGATAGACAATATTGTGTTAATCAAGTGGGCACATCTAAGCTAAACGAAAATGGCAGACACAGATTTGCTGCACCACTTCAAGGTGCTCAAACAATTTCTTGACATTTCTGACGATGCAAATTCACGAGCCAAACTGAACTCCTCACGCGCCGCGAGAGCACGGGAAAAGCTTCTCCGTTTGTCTCAGGCACAATTCCGTGAACTCAGCACAGACGTGTACGACGAATTGAGACGTCGAATCGATGAAAGCAGATCGGAGCCGGACTTCTTGCTTCCCAAGCTGACATTCCACCCAAAGCGGAATCAGGCCCGCCAAAAGTTGTCGTCATTACCCCAGTCTCGCTTCAAGGACTTAGTGTCCGACATCAGTTTCGAGATTGAGCGCAGAAATTTGCACAACCCTATCGCGAGCTCTGTTCCCGTGAACCCGCCAGCAAACTCTCGCGAAGTGCAAGAGTCGCATCCACAGAGAGCCCACGCTCATTCGCGGTCTCAGTCAACCGATCATCATCATGTAAGAGAGGTGGTGGAAGAACCAAAACGGGCCTCTGTGGCCTCTCGAGATCATGCTGTGCCGTTTACGAAGGTCAACCAGGACCAGCCACGCCACTCGACTCTCTCGCACTCCACTGGCGACACTTCTCACGGCCCATTGAATCAAGGGAACACCAACGCTTTGCGTGACGAGCTTGCGACGCCGGATTTGCGGAATCCAGTGACCGAGCAGCCAATCGGTATTCAGCCCACAACAGTCGTGCCCACTAAGGCCAGCATGACTTGGTCAAGTGACGAGGAAGATGCAGCTGACGAGTTGAAAGAATTAAGAAGAAGCGTTCAAGAAGAACCACGGCAGCTTGCGCTTTCTGATGCGTTTACGGCACCGCACCCCATCGTAAACCTGTCGGTTGCGGAGAAAAGCGAAGAACCCGCAGCATTTGACCGCGGAACTGATAACGATAAAGAGCATGACAGTTTGAAAACGGCATACGAAAACTTGCGTAAAGAACACGAATCGTTGATTGAGGCCCACAGTGATGCCCAAATCCAGTTGGGTGAGTTGAAGAATTTACAGACATATTCAAGATCTCAAGGGGAGGAATTAGAGGCTACTTGCAAAGCAGCTCAGCAAGACTTGAAAGTTTTGAGTGAAAAGCACGAAGAGGTTTTAACGAGGCACGAGGATTTGGAGGCGCTCTATCAGCAGCTCAAGCATGAGAACGACGAGTTTGTTTCTCAGAGGGCAGCATTGCCTTCTCCAGAGGAGCTTAATGCTTTGCATGAAGAATTGAAAGAATTGCGAGCATCAAATGCCGCCTTGCGTTTAGAGAACCAAAATTTGAAGTCCACAAGTCCCAAGTCGAGAGGGCTCGAGTCGCTGTCGCGTGAGATTAAACCACATACTATGCCAGCATTTCCCAGTGAGAAAAGCTCCATGAAAGTCAATGACGAATTGCAAATTCTTCACGATAGGTTGGAGCAAAACGAAGCACCTCGAAGCTCGCCTTCAGAGAAAGAGGCCATGCTCAAAAGTGAGATCACCCAGTGGCAAAAGAAATACGAGGCCTTGAAAGTCGGGGAATTGAATGACATGACCAAAAATCCGATAAAGACAATGGATTTAACAAAATTCCGCTCCCCGGATGGTTTGTTGTCTTACAGCACCGCTGTTGAATTGTTTGCCTCCATTGATTTGTTTTATGTGGCACTCGAGATCCCAAGCCCTGATGCTGATTTGTTCTTTGAAAGAATAAGCTCCATCGCCGTTACTGCAAACGCAATTGCCAGTCAGGGAACCAAAAGTGGCTTTAGCGACAACGTACACTCGGACGCAATTCGCGAGTGTGCTAGCCACGCTTTGACAGCCACCAGGTACTACTTGATTTATCCGACTCTCATGCCTAAGGTCATTGTTGAAAAAGCTGTGAGCGAGATTGCTTTCGCTGTTTGTGACTCAATTGCTGCCATGAAATTCGCCTACAACTCTGACGAGGAACGTACTACGCATCAACACAAAGTCAACAACACGCTACCATACAACGCAATTGCCGATGATATTGATGTCAAACCATTAAAAATTCCTCAGAAGAGGTCTCCAGTTGCGTCTAGCCCAAACTTCGAGCCTTCTTCGAATGGCGCCAGTTCATCACATAAGCATGAAACGGCCTTAAGTGACGTGTCAGTGGGGTCGAATCAGTTTTCACCTATTCAACTCCTGGGAGGGCAGTCGCTGCCGACTCCGAAACGAGGGTATGTTCAGTATTCATCGGAAGGGCCCCGTGAAGAAACAAGAAAGATAAAGGCCTCCGATTCTTCGCCCTCTAAAAGTATCACGAGTTTCAAGGAAGAGACACATGTCGAAAAAAGCGCTCCTCTCCAGCTTAATGAAGGAATGTTAACAGATGCGACAGAAGCCAATCATCTAGTAGAGTCCCCACACAAAGGAGATAAAGTGGAGAGAGCGGGAATTGAGTCTGTCAGTGCACCATCTCAGACCAAGGCCACAGAAGAGACCGATCTGAAATCTCATGCTAAATCAAACACACCAAGTATTCTAGACAAGGTCAGAAGATTCGAGAAAGGAAACACTGGTCTGCACGTGACCTCTCCCGTCTCAAATGAAAAAGGATCTCTCGGAAATATCTCGGCAAACCGGTCTACCCTGATTGGTAAAGCCGATAAGGATGCAGTCACCCGTGAGTCTCCCAATTCAGCCCCAGTTCCGCCAGAGGGTGTTCCCGCGAGAAATAAGAGTATTTTTCAAAGCTTGAGAGAACGATTCACCAATGACAACACCGCCCCCAAGCTGGTAGTGGAAGTCCGCGAAAACGTGGCGGGTGGAGATGGGGAAGACCAAAACGCTAAGGGCGATGATGAAATCAAGAACCAACCGGACTCTACGAAGACGATGCAATCTCTTGAATCAACTCCTCACGACAAAGGCAGTGAACACCTGAATGCAATGAGAGAGGTGCAGGTGAACCCCACTGGAGGTTCGCAGGCCAACGCCGCGTCACCCCTGGAGAGTTTGGACTTTGGGATTTCGGAGGCGAGCTCATCTACACGATCTAGTAATTATGCAACCGGTACTGTATTCAATCGCCCCACCCCGGAATCCGCAAAAGTGGTTGAAGCCATAAATAGCGGGGATACCACTGCCCAGGCGAATGACTTTTCTTTGACTACGAGAGCTGAAACGGAAGCCTCATTACCTGAAAACGCAAGGCCACCCGAAAAGTCAGACAACATTTCTTCTCTCATGGAAAAGTTCGATGAGTCTGCCTCTGACGACTTAATGATATCACGCGACGATCGAAATGGCGTACCCATGGACTCTCAGGCGCATGGAGCATCAAATCATCAGCCAGCAGCCATTGGAAAGTCTCTCAAAGAGGCCAACTCGGAGGCAGGTAAGCTCCCAGCCGAATTGAGCGAAGTGCATGGTTCTGGTCTCGATAAAGAAGACTCATCAGTTAGAGCCAAAGAAGAGAAGACTGTTCCGGCATCCGACGAAGCTACCCGTTTGACCATGGAATACCCTCAAGACTCAATCAATAATCTGGTGTCTGCTCCAAAGAGTGACGAGCTGGACATCCCAAGGGTGAATGTCCTTGATGTGACAAACTCAGACCGCGAAACACACACTGTGCTCACAAGTAAAGATATTAGCGTGTCAGATGGAAGCAATCAATCTCTGTCATTCCAACACCACGAAACTGGGCCCAGTCAAATCAGGCGTACTCCAGACTTCGTTGACAAACAAAATTTGAACCAAGCGGAAGATCTGACTGATGAGGACGAGCAAAAAGAGCCAATTCTGAATTACTCAAGAGCAGTCTCAGATATTAACGAAGGCCAGGTCAGTGCCCTGAAGCCCGCTGTTGTAACAAAAGGCGATTCGGCGAAAATTCCGTCTGGGCTCAAAATCAAAACGCCATCTTTCAAGGTACGCAAAGTGAGTTACGAAGACGCCATGGAAGAGCAGAACGCCTCCGATAGATTTGAGGACGAGGATGATGAGTCCTTCGACGAAGAAGAGGACGAAATAAGGCAGAGGCAAGATTACAGAAAGTCAATGGCAGCTGCCACATTCAATTTCGATTTATTCGATATTGATGATCCTGACAATACGGTGACACAGGTCTTGTTGTACTTAGAGCATCAAACGGTGCAGGTCATCTCAACCATTCAAGACTTATTATCTGCCATTAAAAGGCCAGATGCAACCAAAGGGGTGTTGCGTGAAAACTCCGGTGCTATCTCCGAGGTCATTAAGCAAATGACGGAGGCCACGAATACTTCTATGAATCAGACTAGAAACTACCAATTGAGAGAGCACGGAAGTTGGGTCGTAAAGAGTTTGGAAGACTGCAACCACCGCATGACCGCGCTTTGCAAACAGAAAAAAGAATCTGACGATTTGGAATTTGCCGACAGGCACTTCAAGCAAAGGCTTGCTGGGATTTCTTTTGACATTGCAAAGAGCACCAAGGAATTGGTCAAGACCGTTGAAGAAGCAAGCTTGAAGGAAGACATAGCGCACTTAGATGCTCGTCTCAACCATCCGGATGACTTGACGTAACTTATTTATGTCGACATAATCAATGAAAGCTAATGAAAGTACTTCGATAGAAATTGTTTGTGGACGTCCGAATTCAATGTATCTGTTGTGAATGATTGGCTTCCAGCCTTTGACCTCGAGAACGAAGATGACGCTCGCCAGGACTTCTTCTTCTCTTTCTTTCCAGACACGTCTTTGGCAACAAGGGGATTGCTTAACATTATGGCGCTCTTTCTCTCTTTTTCTGTTCGTTCTTGCTTTACTTTTTCCAACTCTTTCATGAGCGCTTCCGTATCGTCATCTTCACTTTCCAGCGCACCGGACCATTCTGAGTTTTCATCTAGTACAGGAGTTGTCTCTGAAATTCTGTCTTCTACGCCCTCTTGAATTTTTGCTATGTGTTCTGGGGGATCATCGATATTTCGAGATCCTTGCAGAGCGGGGTGTCCCGTTTTGACTTCCAGTGACATCAATTTTGGCTCTGAATCAATAATGCTAGACGTATCATCCTGACCACCTGGTGTACCAACAGGGGTTTTATCTCTCGAGTCTATTCTTTTAAGCCGCTTGCTGTCATATTCTAACTCTTGTAATGCCCTTTTGCCCTGCCTGTGGTCGATCTGAGCACCAGATATGTCCAGTCGAAGTTTTAGAGATGTCTGACCCCTGGATGCACGAGCATGCTGTATAGTATCCTTGATGGCCACGTCACGCCCGCGTTTACTCTCTAGCGTTGGCCTGTGATTTGTCGTCATTCCCTCTTTCTGGTTATCAATCCTCCACCCACGATGCCATATCGCGCACGGAGCTAAGAATGGAGTTATAGGCAACGTGCTCACAAGCGTATTAACCCTGTGTTGAAAGAAAAAATACTGGTAAGTTTGTTGAATAACTCCCAACTTTTGTGTTTATTTCAGGGCTGAGTCTATGTTTCGGACGCTGTCCCGTTGTATAAAGTGCACATGTGAAGCACTAAGCGCATTGTCTATGATGGACTACATGATATACAGTTAAAATCATTCGCCGCCAATAATCTCCTTTTCCCAGTCTTCGTCGTCATCATCATTTCGGCGAGGGGGCATCAAATCTGCCATGACCGGCCCACCAAATACAGCTAGCATGCCGTTGACTTGGTCAATGACTTCGGGGTCCGAAGCTTCCAAGTCAGCACTGTTGATGACACGGTATCCTTGTGTGAGAGCAGATCTTGCGTCTGCAACGCAAGACTGAATTGCCTCCGTATCGGCCTTTACAATGAGCGCATCATCGATCTCCCTGTAATCGTCGGTGATCCCGTGAGCTTGCGCATATAGCTGCTTTGCCTTCAAGCTGTGTGCCAAAGCTTCGTAGTAAAAGCAATCCAAGGCATTGTCATTTACCTCCGCCACGGCAGCAGAGATCTGAGGCACCACCTCAAACATGCCCAACTCGATGGCAAAACGCGCAAGCCCGAGCAAAGGCTGCACCAACTCGATGTACTCGAATGTAGATTCTTCGCCCTCTTGATTTTGCTGGACTTCCAAATCCTGTTTTCTTTGAGCAAACAATTCCCACGCTTTATTTAGAGCTTCCTCAGCATCAGTCTGTCTCTGCTGAGAGATCCTGATCAGCGCTAAAAGAGAGTATGCCTCTGGGTTGGCATCATCCAACGTCAATGAGTGAGAAATCAACTTGTCACACTCAGCCTCTGCCTCGGGCTCCATGCAAAGATCCGTCATCCAGATTTCGATTTCGGCAAAAATCGCCTGATTCAACTTCTTTATTAGGTACAATGCCAACACTTCTGAGGTCGGGTATGACCTGGACAATTCTTGCAACACAGGGTCGTTTCCACCAGTGTTGTCATGCACGCTCTGCAATTGGTCCTGCAATCTCTGAATAGCGATGTTCAACAACGAGCAACCGTCACTACCCCCGATAATCTGTCCCAAATACAAAAACTTCTCGACTCCAAGTTTTGCTTCGGGGTCTAATTCGGTGGCTTTGCTCAACACAGCATACGCAGTCTCAACATCGTTGGCCTCAAGCAAGGCCTCACCAAAGACTTGTAAAAGCAGCACATTTTCTGGATGCTGCGAGACTTTTGGGGTGAGCAATTCTAATGCTTTCTCCTCTTGTGAGCTTTGAAGAAAAGCCCTAGCTTTTTGAATTAAGGAGTCCATGGAGAAGTTTAGTTGGTGCTGTCACTACTTGGTGTGGCATGCGTTTTTTTGCGATGAGCGCGTCTGTAGCGATGCGCAGGATGCCCGTAAGCTGCCACGTCTGTATGGATTGCATAGTGTTGACATGGCCGTCAGAGTTTTCGAGCTGATCCTTGATCAATCCCTAAAAACAGATAGAGTTTGAAGCTTTTAGCTGTTTCCGTTGCTGGCGGGATTGTATGGTCTTAATATCCCAGGCTCCGGCTGACGCGCACACCAAATCATTGAAGGCGTTGCTTCTTTCAAAAGAGCTAATTTTGAAAACATTTTCAAGTGCCAAAAGACTCAACCTCGGCTCTGAACTCAACCTCGGCTCTGAGCCCCCTGGCGTTTATTCTTCGAAAAACAAGTAGTTCTGGCTTACTTCATGAAAAATGACGCTGGCACCACCGCAGATTCTCTCGCAAAATCTTGTGCAAAGACTAGAAACAGAGTTTGGCATTCTTCACCTTATATACCATAGAGATCACAACCAGCACCACGTCGCAACCTGGTGGAAGCATTTCAATCAGCTACACAGAAACGTGAGAAAAATCCTACGATTGACATACGAGTTTGATAATGAACCGAAGCATAAGCTCAAGCATAAGTTGAAACAGGAGGCCCTTGGGATCGCACGAGCAATGATCAAAAAACGTTTGTTCACTAGGTGTCACTATTCATTCAGTGGAATTGTTGCCTTGGGCCAGTTTGTGGGGTTAGGATTGACGCTTACAGCCAGCCTCAGTGCCATTCACTCCATCATTGTGAGTATGGACGGTATCACGCTGCGTAGCGTGTCACAGACGATTAAGACCCTGGGAAACAAAGATGTAGTGTCTAAATCTGACATTCCTTCCTCGATTCTAGATGATGACATAGGTGAGGAAGTTGTTTTCTCTGAGGAAACCACCATTAGGTCGGTCGAATCTGACGCAACAGTGCCTCTGGATTTGCCCAGGCTGTCATCGAAAAGAAAGCCAGATGAGATCATCAGTGCTTTCGACGCCAAGCCGAAGAAGAGAAAGAAAGAAAAGAAGCCGAAGGAAAAGAGAAAGAAGACTGCTATTGACGATATCTTTGGGTAGTTGGACTTTATCGATTAGTATATACAATTAAAAATCCCTTAAAAAACCTTCCGTGCCATACGTAAGCCATTGCCGACCAAACCCCAAGATCCCAATCCCTTATTTTCATTATTCATTTCAATCTGCCGTTCCCATTATTCACAACGAACACAACCTCCCAAATTTTGCTGACCTTTTTCAACGAGAAAACCCAGTGTAAACCATATGGTCCCGTGGAAGAGGTATCACATAATCGGGAGTTGGGGAATAGCTACTGCTCAGAAGCATAGGCGGGCTTAGTGCGAGATTCTGAACAGGAATACTCATCTGATCGGTGTCAAGACAGAACTCATCATCGTAGTCATCGAGTTGGGTATTTGGAGACATCATTAAGTTGTGGTCCGACATTGGAGAGTTTGTGAAAGTAGAACGATGGTGCATGTCACGACTAAATTGATCTTGCAAAGGCACCAGTCGAAGTGGCCCTACTGATGAGCAAGAAGACTGAGTTGGTGAGTCGTCATATTCATACTGCGAATGCATGCTCATCAGAGGCGTGTTGGCGATGTTAGACGAGCCCGTCCCGGGAGACAAGTACTCTAAACTTGCCAATTTTTTTGATCGAGACTTATACTTTTTCTCTTCTTTGAGTAGGCGTGCCATTTGTTTCTTCAATTTGTTCTTGATTCTGGATTTGCCTTGGAAGCCAGCAGGCAAAAATTTGCATTCTCCTCCTTCGACGTGGATTTCACTCCATATTTCAGCGTTTTGAAACCATTCCCCACACATAGAGCAATTCCCAGGAGATTGATTGCGCCCTTTTATGGGTGTTCCGGCCGGAAATTTGAAGTGACGGGTTTTGAGATGTGTCTTATAAGTATCTCTCCTAGAAAACCCACCACTAGGATGACACTGATGAGTATTGTCATTCTCGTCTATGTAGATGGAAATCTCGCGGAAGGGGCACCGATAAGCCTTCTGGGGCATATGTTTTTTCAAATGACGCGTCAAATAACCACGCATTCTGAACTTAGCATCGCAGTGAGGGCATTCATGTACCTGATTTCCGTTCTCGCCTTCGCCTGATATATCGCCATCACGGTCCTCGAGGTCATCATCCTTGTGATCTTCACTCGAGGATGATGATGGGGTATTGATTTGCGGAGATACGGAGGACTCGGACTTCTTCCCCGATAAAGACTCATTGTTCGAAGAGTTGGAGGTGACAGGGGATAAGATCTCAACTGGTTTCTCGACCCTCGTGTTTTTAGAGGGCGGAGGCGTGGCCTTGAACGTCCCTGGGCTCGCTTTGAAAGCTTCGAGCTCTTGGCCAGGCTGTACGTCATCGGTGAATACCCATTCGATTTCGCCTTTGGCGTTCTTGAAGGGCAAAAGGCGAGTAGTTAAGCCGGTGGAACATGGCTGAGGAAAAGCCTCAACAAGTGGCTCTTCGGGAGCTTTGTCATTTGCAGCGGCTTTTTCAATAGATGGAAACAAATCTTGCTGCTTTTGCGTATGAACCCGGTTGCTTGCATGAGTTTTCCTTTTGACAAGTGCGACAGGAAATACAATCGTTAAGATGATTGCAAACCAAACAAGAGCCCCAATCTTGGGGAAACGTGTGAAGGCATCCGAGATGTGACAAAACTTTGTTTCCATAACTTCGAGAGCGGAGATAAGCGACATGGTCATTGCTTACTAAACCGGCTTTCGGGTGTACCTCTTAAGTGTATGAGCAGTATTTTATGATGTTTCGCTGCCGTTGCTTCTATTCGCGAATCCCAGAAAGAAAATGTGCTAAAAAAATCCAGTGTCTCGAGAACTTCTCTTATGTATGAAATGAGAGGTCTTTGCGGTGTTGCTAGCTCGTTTAGAGGGGCTGTATGAGAACGCGGTCGAACCAGGCGATTAGACTAAAGTTCGGGCTTTTGCGATAAATTGACGAAGTGATTCGATTTTGAAATTAGTTATAGAGCAAGTATTCACGGTTTGTGGGGTGCTTTATTCGCCGATGTGGAGTTACTCAGAATGTTTTTTTTTTTGCCCTTTTCCTTTTTTTCCCTCACTTCCCCTTGCCCAAAGTCATGTCTTCCGGATGTAGCGCTGCCCCAGTGAGACTTGGTTCGCGCACGTCGTGGTGTGACCGCAGGCCCAGTTGGTGCTTGGTAGATACACGAACAAAGTTAATTTAGCTCCGGAGATGGGAATGAGAGACATCCGCCCGAGCCGGCTTTATGCAAGCATACAACCAACCTACCATACACTCAAAACTGCCTTACTATGAGACTTATTTATACATCTCTCTGAGCGTTATGCTAATCCAACTATGAATTGCCTTTGGGGAAATACCATGGACTCTCTGATCGCACTGTTTTCAATTGTAGTGAATGCGTTCGCTTGGTTCTCAGAATTGCTACTACTCACGAGTAGAAAGTATAAATCGCCGAAACAAGAAGTATACCTTCAGTCTCGATTTAATTTATATCGTACAATCTGAGCTCTGTTGTCTGAAATCATGGTTGACCTCCGCTTCCTTCTTCGACATTATGTCTTCCCTGAACTTACCTCAGAAGAAAAAGTCGAGCTGTGAATCCGGGAAATAGTCGATCACGTTGGGAATGAAATTGGCATCCGAGCTCACCATCTCTGCCAACTGTGCGACATCAAAATTTATATCATCTGCAATGGATGTATCATCTGTGGTGCTACCAGATGATACATCCTTCTTTGACTCGAAATATACCTGTGGAGTCTTTGACAGTGCGGAAGTATTGCAGTCTTCATTTGATGTCGTCGACGCTAAAAAATCTGTTTGAGTAGTTCTTGTGTTTGCCTCATGACTTTGGCCACTTTCATGGGACGGTAACTTCTGCACTGCGTGATCGTCCTCAGAACCACTCTTTTCAAACACATCATCGTAGAATCCAGGCGATGTAATAGAAAGCAGAGATGGAAGCACGCTTTCCGCGTCAGCAACATCACTAACGAGAGACTGTATGGATATCTTTTGATCCCTGAACGTATGACTTTTCGGATTTGTGCGTGGTTCATCACTTGTGCTCTCCCTTGAGCGTGTCTTCAGAAGCGACTCGACAACCTCGCGCACAAACCACCATTTTTTACTGTACAGCCTGAGTTCGTGTAGGTAACCCTCGCTGAGTTGCCTGACCTGGTCCGGTGTTTGGTGAATATTGTTTGAGTTTTCGGGTTTCGTTTGCATCAAGCTAAAACGCGCAAATGTAGGAATAGAGAAAGCAACAAGCATTGCCAGTGGGATCAAAGCTGTCTCCATTATCAATTTGTGGTTTTGATCGCTTTTTAGCAACTGGAACATCTCGAGCAAAGATTGAGAAAGCCGAAGATTGAAATGGTCTAGTTGTGATGTCTCGCGAACGTCTTTTAGCTGACCTGTCCTCAAAATTAAGATCAACTGATGGTGGACAAGTCTTTCTAAAAAGAACACAAATCGATTGCGATATACATCAACAGGGATGTTAGGTAGATGACTTCTTTTGGACTCTCTTCTTGGGATGCTGCTTAAAGAAAGTGCCTTTTCAATTTCATCAGTGTTTTCGAGAAGGGCCACCTCTTCGTTGATAAACCTGCTAGGATCAAAACGCGGGTCCCCCTCTGTAAACTCACCTGTGAATTTTGGGCCGCTTTTTCGAGCTTTCCTCTGTGGTCTGAAACCAGCAACAAGAGTGTCTTCCAAGGCATAAGCCAAAAGAACCAAGCGATTCAAGAGGGGCGGGTCCAATGGTCTTTGAATGTTGAAATCGAGCCTCTTGATGAACATTGCTTTTCCGTTGAGCATCGCATTGAACCTATCAAAGATGAAGATCACCCACCATAGGTGTCTCAAGTATATTGACTTTTTCAAAGCACCAACTTTCATTATTTGCTCGTGAAAGAACTCATGATGTATGAGTAGAGAATAAGCATAACTGATAGAGTTACCCACATCATTACTACTTTGTTCGTTTCCAATCTTGTTGGCTCTATAATTAAGCGACAAAAGAAGCAGTGTGATAAGCCTCGCAAGCTTTTCAGTATCACCTAGTTCCGGTAAAAAGTCCAACAACTGCCTGGTCTTCATTTCGAGCTCTCTCAAAAAACGACTGTGGTTGGCATCGAAAGAGTCCTCATTCACGAAAGACCTCGCCAAAATGGCTTCGGATAACTCGTCCCTGGCCGCTACCAAAACCACCGCGTATTTAATGATGTTGGGAATCCTTCCCCTCTTGTGCAACTCCCAAAATTCTGGCTCAAAGACGATAGGATATACGGAGTTCACTTTGTAGAAGTAAATCTCATATAGTTTGACCAAATCATCTTCTTGTATATGATAGAACCCGGGAGTATCAAGTGTGAATGCATGAAGACTCAACACTATCCTGCACTGAAGTAAATTCGACTTGTCTAAAAACTTGCTTTTTGCGGACATTTTTCGTGCTAAGCCAGCTGGTGTGGCTTCCGGTTCTCCCTTCGTACCAAGTTTTCTGCTGAACAACTTGGCAAAATAAAATCCTGACTCCCGAAAGGTGCTATTGAAGTCAAATGTGTTTTTCAAATACTTGTAATCAATCTTGTCGATGACGTCTTCAAGTGACACAGCTAGTAGATGATATGTCTCGGCGGTCTTTCGAAGTGAGTCTCTATGCATGTCAAACAAAGACGCACCAGAGGAGTGCCCAGTCATACTTTTTCTTTCTGATTTGCACGAGTGATCGACACTTGCGCTAGATGACTTTATGGGTTGATTAGTAGGACGAGTCACTCCTGATGTGTTTGCTAATGAGATGGGTTTCGTGCTGGGTGACTCATTCGCATTTTGGGGATCTGGCCGCAGGGCATCTATATGATTGCAAGCGTATTGGGTTGATGACGACCTTAGATTTACCGCAGGTAGAATTGGCATAGAGCGCACATCACTGAAGGAATATGGCTTTGTTGCATTTTGAAGTTGACCGTTATAAAAAGGGCCTGGACCCTGCGGGCCTTGATTATTGTAGGAATTACTTTGATTCCCAAAAGGGCGCGGCAAATCGAAGCCAGCCTCGCTATGAAAAGACAGATAGCCACTTTGTGTTGGCGCGCTGCCTGTTTGAGCCCCTGATAGTTGTTCCTTCTGATCAGCTCTCACTGATATTGGCAAAAACAGCTTCGAGCTCTCCACAAAAGGATCAATGCCCGAGGCGCTCGGTGTGATCTGAGATTGAAGAGGTATCAGGTCATATTGGTGATATACTGTATTCGAATTCTCTTTCGTCGCTCTCCCTTTGACATGCTTCGTGGGGCGATTTGTTGATTTCTTTTCTGTGGAGTTTTCAGGGGTTTGCTCGTTTGTAGTCTTCACCAAATCGCATTTTGTATTTTGACTCTTGCAGTTGTCACACCCGTCTATCTCATAGCTGGAATCCAGAATAATGCATCGCACCCTTTTCACTCGGCAGTTTTTGCAGCACCTAAAAGTCCGCTTTCTTATCTTGTAGCTATCATTGAATGCCGGGAAGACAAACATTTAGATCTTACAGTGAATCCGTTTTGGGTTGATCTCCGTGCAGCAGGTTCGACATCTGTATCTAGATAACGGAGAGCCTGCGCGCGAAAAAAAGAAAAAAAAAAGCCACAGGTAATTTTATCTTCTTGTGGGGAAAGCGCGCTTTGGCCTTATTTTGGTCTAAGCGAGACTTTAGAACAATGCTGTTATGAGCACGTAGTCCCGAATGTGTAACAATTTCGAGCAATGCACCCTAAAATAACACAATGGAGTGGCATGAGGCATGTGATAGATTCAAAAAGGTAACCGAGAGCGTTTTTTCGACCGTCAGCGAGGGGATCGCTTAACTCTTCGATGGTCAAGTGATGATTGATCGAATCCTTCAGTACCATGATAGTTACGGCGCCATAAGTCTCGACGTTCTGTTTCTTGATAGAAATGCTGATATGAGAATGTCGCATGTAATTTTCCTCGAAGCCAATTTAGACTTGACTCTACAGTTGTTGCGGGCTTCATGAGATCGAGAGACCGCGATCAATACCCTTTGTAATTTTTCGTTCGTTCACTCATCGGTAGACGGTCTTCTGAGAGGCTTTTAGCTAGTATGATGTCCCCTTCAAATAAAAGGTATCACTCAAAACAAATAATCAAATTGATTCACTTAATGAAAAAAAGGTATATTTCGACAAAGAACTGACTTTTTGTCATTTTGGAATGCACCCGGAAGCCATGTCTTGAATCAAAATTTCCTTGATTATGGCTTTGGAACAAAATGAATCAAAGGTGCTGGCCTTGACTGAAGATGCACTTTGAAAGGGGTGCGCCAAAAGTTTGCAACTACGATGGTTGGAGTTGGTGATCCAAAAGCGTGGTTTTCGGTGTTGAAAGCATTCGTCACCAATTGGGTTCTAACTGCGCTTAGCGAGTAAGTTTGCTTCGAAAAGAAAAACCTTGTATTAGATCAGTTCTGAATGGCGCTAGAAAAATCAGAGAAGCACTATTTCCGAATCGACAATAATCCAAATCTCGTGAAAAAATTTGCAGCTGTTTTGCCATGTTCCATTAGCTTTTCTCTTCGTGCGCTTTCCCGCACGTACCGTCATTTCGAGGGAAAGTGGCATCGCGAAAGTCCTCGACACCATATTCAAAATGCCAAACCTTGACGAGTTCTCCCATCCTTCCATCAGCAAAAGCAACGAAAAATATTGGTTTCATGAAACCAGTGATGATGCGTTTCCCGGTCAATCCTTTGGCTTGGAAGTCGTGGAGATCTTGAACCACTCTACTTCCCCTTATCAAGACATTCTCGTGTTCAAGTCAGCGACATTTGGTAATGTGTTAGTGTTGAATGGTATAATTCAATGTACGGAGAAAGATGAGTTTGCATACCAGGAACTCATCACGCATGTACCTATAATGAGCCACCCAAAGCCTTCAAGAGTGTTGGTGATAGGTGGAGGCGACTGTGGCGTGGTCAGAGAGTTGGTGAAGCACATAGACAATGGCGTCGAAGAGGTGACCATGGTTGAAATTGATAAACAGGTTATTGAGTTGAGCATCAAGTATTTGCCTGAAATGGCTAAATTCCACAACCATCCAAAAGTGAACATATTGCTCCAGGACGGGTTCAAGTATTTGTCTGACTTGAAGGATGTCGATGAGGCCGAGAAATTTGACGTCATCATCACAGATTCTTCTGACCCCGAGGGCCCTGCAGAAGACTTTTTCGAGGTGAACTACTATAGCCTTCTCAACAACGCACTTCGGAAAGATGGAGTTATCGTGATGCAGAGCAGCGAAAATATCTGGTTAAACCTTCCATACTTGTCTGAGCTTCTCGAAAAGGCCTCAAAGGTGTTTGCGAACATAGGATATTGTCAGTGCTACATGCCATCTTATACAAGTGGCCAATTGGGTCTCATCGTGGCCACACAGGACAGATCAAAGCAGTTGCAAAAGCCGTTGCGAGTCCTTGAAAATGAGTCGGACTTGTTCAAGTATTACAATGCTAGAGTCCATGAGGCATCTTTCGTACTTCCTACATGGGCAGAAAAAGCACTTAGCAGAAGATAAAGGGCTTATAAAACTGTGTGTAATTTCACAGAAAGATTGTCACTTGCCAGGTGAGAACAGTCTCACTTAGATGACCATGCTTTGAAAGCTAACCAGGGAGCTGAGATGTGGAATGTGACAAACTGAAATTACTCCTAATCTCGCAACTTCGCTTTAGCATGAACAAAAATATATAGAATAATTTGCATGAAGGGTAATTTAACCCCCACTCAGTGAGACCGTGAATTAGAGCGATCCCCACCCCTCAGCGATGCGCCGCCGATCGCCACACGCGACGTCACGTGATGTAGTACCCTGTGCCATCCCTGAATTTTGCGAGAAAATTTTTACTTTCACACTACTACCACAACACGACCTTTTGAAAGAGCGTGTTTTTTTTTGATTGCAGCCACGACCCTCCGCACATGAGCCACGAAGAAGATTACGCAACAAACATTGATGAGCAGTTGCTCACAGCGGTAAAAAATCAGGTGAATGAGCACGAACTCTCTCAAAATGGGAAACCAAAAATAGAAGATCGTGGGCACGTACTCGGCCATGAACCTCGCCGCGAGCGGAAGCACAAGCACCGTCATAAACATAGGCACGGTCACAAGCTGCGGGAACAAAGAGCTGCAGAGGCTGCACGGGCCGAACAGGCCGCACAGGCTGCGCAAGTTGCCGAAGCCGCCGAAGCGGCGCAGGCTGCACAAGCCGCTCAAGAGGCACAGGCACAGGCACAGGCGCTCTATCATCACCAGCAGCATATGCATGACGTTGGCGAATCTGAGTATAACATTCAGATTCCAGATCCAATTATCGATGCTCGCGGCAAAATCTACCCTGTCAACGAAAACACCATCACGAACGAGGGTAATTTGATAACGCGGCCATTTCCTGAGCAATTGTTTCATGGAAGAGAGGAGCTCAATGAGTTCATTAGCGAATTTGCTCGCGACAACGGATTTGGAATTGTCATTGCGCATTCCAACCGGAAGGCAATCTATTACACATGCGAGCTTGGTGGTCGGTATCGTCAAAAAAAAGGGAGGACTCCCCACCAACAGGAGGAGGAGGCAGCACGGAGCAAGCTCAACGAAGCAGGTTCAGCATACCCCCTCGATCACTACTCGCGCACCAAGAAGTTGCGCTGTCCGTTTTCAATGACGGCACTGTTTCGTAAGCTGAGTCTGATCTGGTGCTTACGTACCACATGTAACGAGCACAACCATCCGCAGTTGGACCCACTTTCGAACCACCCCATGTTGCGCAAGCGGTCCGAAGAATTGAATATGTTGATTCTAGACTTATACAAGGTCGGCACTAAGCCATCTCACATCGAGGCGAAAATTAGACACCAATTTCCTGACGTGCTCATTAAACGCGAAGACATTTACAACGAGATTAGGGGTTACAAGCGCAAGGTAAAGAGGCACAACCATCCTTACCCAGAAGGATCGAGCATTGGCAACGTCAAGAGGCGGAGAGATGCCGCGTCATATCACGAAGTGATGGAGGGCGATGATGACGACGAGCATGATGAGGTATTGACGTATGAGTTGGAACGCCATAGACAGGAGGCAGATTTGCAGCGGGAGCTACAAGCAGCAGAGGCACATCCTCACGGCATGACACTCCCTCACACTCTCTCGCATCATTCTCATCTAGATGAACAGCAGCTCCAGCACTACCAGCACCAATTGCAGGCGCACGGACTTCACGACTCGGAACATAGTGATAGCACGGCTGCCGCGGCGATCGCTGCCGTCGCAAATGCCGCACATGGTAACGATAGCGGTCCTCTATCGATTGACAACATTGACAGCAGGTTGGTTGGAGAATAATTTGTATTATACTGTATACTATTGGTTTACGAACGATTTCTGATAGCCTTAATGAACGAACACTTTTGATCGCTTGGGTCTAATTTTGTCACGTATTCACAGAATCTTTTGAGCGCTGTGCCCTATCTCACATTTGTTCATCAGGACAGTTACTTTTGCCTCCTACATTGTGTCCAAAATTTTCATTGCCTGAGACCTTTCTTCGAAAATTCTTGTGAGCTCGCTCACCTTTCTACCGCGAATCACGGGCTTTTTCACCACGGTTAATTCATTCGAGAACTCAATCGCTGGCCGTATTGAATTTTTTTTATTTTCAGTCTCGCTTCTTTCAAACTTATACTTTTGAGGAGGGTACTGAATTCGCACTAACGGCGCTTTATCCCGACTGATTTTGCTAGTGTTAAGTTCACTGACAAGCGAAGTCGAGCATTCTTCTGACGGAATAGTAAGGCTGGAAGTCTGGGTGACAGCCGCAGGTACTGGCAAGATCTGGTCGACCTGGCGGTGGGTATCCGTCTTAGGCTCCTCGATCGCGCACCCGAATTTGGTGCCATGGGGGATCAAAGAGGCTAATCTATCGACACTTTGCATGGAAGATGGTGCTGAAGCAAGCATCTTTTCTGTATCCACCATGTGACCATTCTCGTCCTCGGATGATGAGCTCGTGTGTGTGGTGATGTCGTACGACATGTTGTACAGTTCATCGATGGTCGCATCTACCAAGTCCTCGCCATCAACTATTTGCTGGACTGTTTTGAAGTGACCTTGGTATCTAGGAGCTATCTTCTTCCAATGATGTAGGACATTTTTCAAAAATCGCACCGTGATCGAAATGCTGTCTTTGCTTGAGTTCGACAGGGACTCGTGTGTAAGCGCATGTGACAAACTTCTCAGAATTGTGATACTAGTATGCTTGGTTTTCGGGTTTCCATCGACAATCTTGTAGCAAAGAGAGACAATTTGAAACAATACTGCATTTGAAAAGGGTTTTATCATCATGACATCAAACATCCTCAGCGTGTATTCCAAGTCGTCCTTCATCGGTAGAACAATATCCTTTATGTTTATGAGCGGAGGAGACACCTCCGTGAGAATTCTTTTGAAGCAGGAAGCAAGGCAGTTTAAGTCCCAGTCATTTATCCATATGAATTGATTACGCATCAAACAATTGAACAAAATCTCAGTGTTGACTTTTTTTCCCGGTCTGTGAAACAAAAGCTCAACCTGGTCTGCGTAAGTATCGATTATGCTGAAAATTTGGTAAAAGTGGTGGTAAAAGACTGGGCTGACTTTTGATGAGTAAGTTGTAGTATCAGTGATAATCGGTTGGAAAGGACATTGAAGCGTGAGCCTCGGAGACAACGTCGTTTGATAGTCGTGGCGATACACATTCAATGAAATTTTGAGTTGTGTGATATCCACATATGCAGACAAATCAGAAAGCGTATCGCAGCTGATAAGAAGCTTATTGGAGAGCGTCAAAGGTGATAGTAGAGAGTTGAGATTCGCAAGACTTTTCTTCGATACAAGAAAGTTGGTGAAAATCTGGCTAACTGATTTGACAAACCAACTCTCGTGAACTGCTATTACTCTGTGAACGTTCTCGGCATTCGAGGCACCAAAAGCACTTTGGGAAAGGAACGCTTTCAAGAAGGTAATGCCCCATACCCAGTTGATCTTATTCAAGCCACAGCTAAACAATATGACCACATATGGCCTCTTTGGTAGCCATTGCATGAGCGTGGGAATGAAAAGGTCATAATCGACAGCCTCTGGCGCTGGTAGGTAAGACGTATCGAAAATGTAAATGGGGTAGCCTGAATATGCATCTGTAAGATCCGTCTTGTAAAAGATCCTCTCCATATTGAGGGCCGATGCTCGTCACGTTGGGGCCGTTTTGATATGTATATTTGAGAGTTTAGCGAATAAAAGCCTTTATTTCAAGAGCAGAGACAAATATTTGAGTTAAGTCGTACTGCTGTCGTAAATTTCACGGCTTTCCTTCTCGGAATCAGTCTTGGAGCCGGAAATGAACCAACGCGAACGCGACGTGAGTTAAATACACCCACGCACGAAAATACGAAAAATACGCGGTGGGCGGAAGCTTGGTCAATATAAATTAGTATGGTGCTGTTGAACCTGGAAAACGAGACCTGAACGGCTGTTTAGGATTGAATTTATATAAGGACTCAAATCGGAAAAGGTATCACTAGAACGTTTATCATATATCGCAATGGGATGTGGTAATATGATGAATTCCTTTCAATCTGACTCTGAGTCTACCAACCAATACTGTATGAGCTACTAAGCGCCAACTAAGGTTTCTTTTTTTTCTTTCGTATGATGCAACTGGTGTCGTTTGTTTTCGCTTGGGAGTTATGAACTCAAGTAATTATAGCTCAATCCAGAATAGTAACTGGAATTTCCTATTGTGTATTTTGCAAGTTTAAACACCACAAATTGATCTCAAAGTTTTGTGAGAATAGGAAGATCTTTGGTTGCAATAAATCTATCAGCACACAAAACGACCACTGCGGTTAAAAATCTGATTTTGCTAAAAAGTCATACTTACAAGCTGCTTACATACTCCAATTGAATCTTTTATATCATCTGCAATTATGAAATCAAATCAAAGGAAATAGCGCCCGTAATGGCCAATTTACACTGCTTCGGTCCACCTCAACACGTAGTAGGACCACTCGCGGCAAATCTTAAAAACCCAGTCACGTGACACACGCAGTTTGCCACACCCAACCGAAAAGCTCAACTCCCACCGTAGTGGCGTCGTCGACTCATTAAACTGACCCAATCACATCGGAAATGCCCCCCACTAAAGACCAAGGCCCCTCCACAGAGTCTGATCCTACAAAATCGAAGAAGCCTACCTCGCTAGAGGAGGAACTTTCGGAAGAGGATCAGAGATTGAAAGATGATTTGGAGCAGTTAGTTGAGCGCTTGAGTGAGCCGAGCCAACTGGAGTCCGCGTACATCGGGTTGTTGAACACAATGAAGGATCACATACGCGACTCGACGACCTCAATGACGGCTGTACCCAAGCCCTTGAAATTCTTGAGACCGCACTTTCCCTTGATGCACGAGATCTACGAAAAGTGGGCGTCCACGAATGTGTCGCAGAAACTCGTGCTTCTGCTCGCTGATGTGCTTTCTGTTTTGGCCATGACCAACTCTGACACGGGTAAACAGGACCTGCTTAAATTTCGCTTGATTGCAGGCGAGGAGACAGTGGCTGACTGGGGACACGAATATATGCGCCACTTGGCTCTTGAAATTGGCGAGGCCTTCCAAGAGAAATCGGGCGTGGAGGACGATTATGTCGCGCGCCTCGTAGAATTGTCATTGAAGATTGTGCCATTCTTCCTTCACCACAATGCCGAGGCCGACGCTGTTGACTTGTTGTTGGAGGTCGAGAGCATCGAAAAGTTGCCCCCATTCTTGGATGACACCACCTACGCCAGAGTTTGTCTCTACATGGTCAGCTGCGTTCCGCTCTTGGCACCACCTGATGACTTGTCCTTTTTGCACACAGCTTATTCGATTTACTTGGCACATGGCCAATTGACCCAGGCATTGACCTTGGCCATCAAGTTGGACGACGAGAAGTTGATCAAGCAGGTTTTCGAGAGTACCGAAGAGACCTTAGTACACAAGCAGTTGGGCTTTGTTTTGGCACAGCAATATAACAGATTTACATACCCGGGCGAGAACGAGGAAGTTCAGGAGATCATCTCTAACGTGAAGTTGCCTGAATACTTCTCCTACTTGGCCAAGGAATTGAACTTGTTGGAGCCCAGAGTTCCCGAGGACATTTACAAGTCCCACTTGGAGGATTCAAGGTTTTCCTACGGGTCTGGGTCTATTGACTCTGCCAAACAAAACCTGGCCGCTTCTTTTGTCAATGCCTTCACTAACATGGGATATGGCAACGACAAATTGGTGCAGTCGGGAGAGGATGAGTCGAAATCTTGGATCTACAAAACCAAGGGCGCGGGAATGGTGTCATCGACCGCATCCATCGGCTCGATCCACCAGTGGAACATTGAAGACGGCTTGCAAGCTTTGGATAGGTACACTTACTCTAATGAGGATGAGATCAAAGCCGGTGCACTTTTGGGAACCGGAATTGTCTCTGCCAACATACACGACGAGGCAGAAGCTTCTCTCGCTTTGTTACAAGAACATGTTACAGATTCCAAGAAATTGTTGCAGTCCTCTGCGATCGAGGGACTCGGTATAGCATTTGCAGGTTCTGCCAACGAGGAAGTTTTGGATTTGTTATTGCCCTTGGTCTCCGACACAGACATTTCTTTGGAAAATTCATGTTTCGCAGCCTTGGCGCTTGGTCATGTCTTTGTGGGAACTTGTCACGGCGACATCACGTCTGCAATTTTGCAGACTGTCATGGAGAGGGATGCTGCACAGTTGGACTCCAAATTCATGAGGTTCATGGCTTTGGGGCTTGGATTGTTGTATATGGGTAAGACTGAATCGATCGATGATGCTGTGGACATCATCGATGCAATCCTGCACCCTATCAGCAAAACGTTGAAAGTGCTTATCAATATTTGCGCTTATGCAGGTACTGGTAATGTATTACAGATTCAATCTTTGTTGCAAATGTGCTCCGCAAAGCCCAAAGATGAAAATGCGAGGTTGAACGAAGACGAAGAAGGCTCTCAAGCCAGCGCTGTTGAGGAAGCTGAATCAAAAATCGAGGGGGATGTCGACATGGATGCCCCAGAAGAGGCCACCGAGCTCAAAGCCGAGGAGAAACCAGATGCGGCTAACGAAGACGCAGATGAAACCGACGATGAAACCGAGGACTTGGAGGAAGATGAAGAGTTGTACCAGGGTTTCGCTGTCTTGGGCCTCGCATGTATTGCCATGGGTGAAAGCATCGGCCAGGATATGGTTTTGCGCCACTTTTCTCACTTGATGCATTATGGCTCCCCACTCATCAGAAGGGCTGTTCCGTTGGCCATGGGTCTTGTATCTGCCTCTTACCCTCAAATGAAAGTATTCGACACGCTCTCCCGATACTCACATGATCCTGACTTGGAGGTTTCTCAAAACGCCATCTACGCAATGGGTCTTGTTGGCGCTGGTACGAACAATGCTAGATTGGCCCAATTATTGAGACAGTTGGCGCAGTACTACCTGAAGTCTCCAGACTGCTTGTTCATGGTGAGAATAGCCCAAGGCATTTTGTACTTGGGTAAGGGCACTCACACTTTGACACCTTTCAACATCGAGAGAAGCATACTCAATAAGGTCTCATTGGCTTCACTTTTGACGGTGTCGGTCGCAATGCTAGATCCCAAAGAATTTATTCTCAGTGACAGTTCGACAGAGACCACCCACCAATTGTTGTACTACCTTACCCCTGCGGTGAAACCTAAAATGTTGATTACCGTGGATGAAGACTTGAACCCAATCAAGGTAAACGTTAGAGTCGGTCAGGCAGTGGACGTTGTTGGACAGGCCGGTAAGCCAAAGACGATCACAGGCTGGGTCACACAAGCTACACCAGTCTTGTTGAACTACGGTGAGAGGGCAGAGTTGGAGAACACCGAGGAGTGGATCAGCTTGTCGCATAGTTTGGAGGGTGTCGTCATATTGAAGAAGGCCCCAGACTACATGGAGGTTGACACTTGAAATGTGCGAGCCTCGCCACTTAGATAAAGTATACGAAAAAAAAGAGTTCTCAGATGTACTTATTGATGATTGTAGAACTAAAGGTTTGTAAGCGGGACTTGGCGGCCCCACAGGCGGCTCTTTAATGTTTATAGTGGTATTATAGAGTTTACTTGAACTCGGGGGCCTTACCCGCCATCATCAATCCGACAATAAGACCGAATAAGCCCAAAACAGAGCCAAAAATCTCAATCACCAAAATCTTGACGAACAATGATGAGTCTGCTGCGTCACTTATGGCAGCAGTAGCTCCCGTGATACCCACTGCAATACCACACAACAAGTTTGACACACCTACGGTGATACCTGCCCAAAACAAAGCATATCCCGTATACAAGTTTTCTTTTGTGTAAAGTGACGTCTCGGGCACACTGGAGACTTTGGCCGAGAAAACAATGGCCATGATCAACCCATAAATGGCCACAACCTCACAGAAAATAATGGAGATCAAATTCTTCGTCGTGATCCTGGGGGCCTTAACACCAGCACCAAGAATGGATGAGCCCGTAATGAAGATACCCCACGCGGCACCGACCACGGAGAACCCAATACAACTGGCAATGCCCAAGTTTGCCCACATGTATGGCGAGGTAGTTTCTAGAAATTCGCCAACATTGAATGCTTCTCCCTCTCCTTGAAAAAGCAAATAGCCGCCAACCGTCAATAAGGTGGCGACAACAAGTGATTGTGTGATTGCCATGCTGCTGAACGATAAGCTAGTGGGTACGCTAAACCTGTAAAGATATCCGACGTATGAGCGTGCCTCGGTGTACGGGTGTTTGTACACGAGATCGTGTCTTACT
>ERZ794936.259-NODE-259-length-29297-cov-34.487655_pt1 | contig 29297 bp, 10 predicted proteins | sample MGYA00511083_ERZ794936 | MGnify/ENA primary metagenome ERZ794936 (study PRJEB30137, sample SAMN04331409) | food metagenome | isolation source: Y2 must sample point D1 replicate A | place: Australia: South Australia | collected 2014 ... | reverse complement strand
AACACTACACCAGCTTGTTTCAAAAAATCACAATATTTGATCCAAATCGTGTCTCCATATTTTTGCAATGTATTGAAATTACCTAAAACAATCAATGATTTTCTTGCTCTAGTAATAGCAACGTTTAATCTTCTCATATCATTTAAAAACCCAATATTGTTGTTTTTCGGATTACTACGAACAGTAGAAAATATAATAACATCATTTTCATGACCTTGATATGCATCAATTGAAGATATACTAATTTTATCAACAATATTAATGGTGTTACTAGTACTAGTGTTTTGTTCAATTTGATACAACTCATCTTTATCACTATTTCTGATTATATCGTTACCATTGATGATATCGGAATTTTCTGCCCATTTATAACAGTTGTCTCTGATCAACTCACTCAAATATTCTCTTTGACCACTATACGGTGTAATGATTGTAATTTTTTCTTTATCGCATTTCAATGATTTAATCAATTCTTGCAAAATATCCAAAATCAAATAACCTTCACATTCGTTCATAAAAGATATTTTTTTAATTTTTTTATGACCATCGTTGCTGCTGTTGTACAAACTGGTTTTTTTACTTTCATCAATATTCCGTGAATCAATACCATTCGTATTGCTATAATCAATAAAATACAACGGATAAGTTGTTGGAGAAAGTCTTTTCTTAATGTCATCTGGTACACCATCCAATAACAAATTGTTGTAAACATTGGTGATTGGAAATTTGCTAATCTTTGGATTCATTCTGTATTGTGTGTTCAAAATTTTTGGTGATTCAACCATTTTATTGTTAATGATTCTTTCAAACAATGACGATCTCATTTCCTTTATGTTACTAAAACTTGATAATTGGTTGGTGTCACCAACAAAGATAAACCTTTTGATACCAGGCAAAGATAATGGAATTAACGAAAAAGGCTCATTGGATTGTGTACTTTCATCCATAATGACATACGGAATCTTATCCAACACATGCAAACTTTTACCACCACAAGCAACATTCGTGGTTAAAATAACTTGACTTTGTAAAATGATTTGATCACTAATTTTAGTTCTTCTATCCAACATTTTGGTCATCTCATTGTAATCTCCCATGGAAACATCGTTTCTGATGAATTTCAAAAACATTCTTCTATCTTGCTCACTCATTCTTGAAGAAATGATATTGTGTAAGCAAGCATCCAAAACTTTGTCTCGAGATGATTTCGTTTCAGCATCATTTTCCTCAAAAGGTGCAGTTTTATTATTAATGTTCAAATTTTCTAATCCAAATATAGCCTGCTCAACAGGTTTTTTGGACTCTTTCAAATATTGAGACTCCCTACTTGTAGCTAAAACTCTCAAAACTTTGATCTTAGAGGAATTGTCATTTTCCACACCATGCTCCAATAATTTTTCAGCAATATTATCAATTGCAATGTTCGAAGCGGCAACTACTAAAATTGGCTGGTTTCTCAATGTTAACACCAATTGTTTAATAATTTCAACAATAGTGGATGTTTTCCCGGTCCCCGGTGGACCTTGGATAATAGTGACACGGTTATTAATGGAGTGTTGAACACTGTCAAATTGCGACTCATTCAAGTGTGAATTGAAATAACTCAAATTGTTTTTGTAGTGAACATCTTTGACGCTGTTGTCGCGACCAATCAATAACCTTTTGAAATCAGGGTTTTCAATTTTGGACATTGCACCAAAAACACGATTCATTTGTTCCACACATGGTAGAATCTTAAAATTCGTGTACAGCTCTTTGACAGGTAAAGTTCTTCCCAAGTTGAGACACCACGGGAAAACTCTCAAAAGGATTTCAAAACCGGCAACATCTTTTTTAACCAATTTTGGGGCTTTGCCATTTTTAGGCCTTCTTTTGTTGTACTTATTATCTTCACGACTGCGAGTATTTTTCTTGCGCAAATCTTTGAACAAAATAGGTTTAATATCAACAATCGAGCAATACCAAAAATTGTTTTTGTATTTTTCATAATTGTTGGAAAAATTGCTTTTATCATCAGCCAAATTTCTCGATAAAATCATAACCTGATTTTTATTGAAGGGCAACCTACGCATGTTGATATAGTGGTCTGGCCACGAGTACTCGTTAAATGACCCGTTTTCGCCTCCGCCAGGTGCTTGAGAAAAAGGTAACGTAATCTTAAACATTTGCTCACCACTCTCGCCTTGAAACCCCCATTCAAGATCAAACCTAGTCAAGTAATCTCTTTCTAACTCATAGAGCTGCTCTAAAAAGAAAAAATAACTCAAATAATCTAGATACTCATCAATACTGTTGAATTTTGTTTTTGTGTCAACTTTGGTGTTTGTAAACAAATCTTCACCTTCTTCTGAAGAATTTTTGTTAACATTGACTTTGGCATTTGAGTTTTTCTCTTCTTCTTTGCTAGTCATAGAATCTTTTGCATTGTTGGTGGTTTTGTTGATTGAGCCCACCGAGCCATTTGTTTGATTTCCTTTTTTCAAAGCATCTTTCACAAGTTTCTCTTGAGCTCTATTTTCTTTCAACCGCTTACCGGGTGGATTTTTTGAGTTCTTGCCATCCAATTTGGCGGATTGTTCATCTTGTTGAACATCACCTTTTTGAACATATATTTTAGTATTCGGTGTTGCCTTTCCCTCAGCTTTAAAACCATTCTTTCCAGGCTGTGTACCAAAATTTTGTGCTTTAAAGTTACTGGCTTCATTGATTTTTGGTTTTGAGCCTTTGGCCGTCGAACTTTTGGCATTGGAGTTTTTGGAAACAACACTTGACTTTCCTGTTGTCTTCGGTGCAGAAGATGTGTGTGTCCGTGATTTACTAGGTGGTGCTATTGGAGCAGAGCCAAATTTTTTTCCAAGTGTTGGGACTTTGATTGCCTTTAGCATTCCTTCCTTTGTCATTTTTGCCATTTTTTAGTGCAGGCGCCTTTTTCCCTTTCAAAACTGATGATAAAACACTAGCAACTTTCCCCTCACCTGTGTTAACACCCTTGAATTGAGATAGGTTAACTTCTGATTTTTGAATAATTCTATTTTTGGCTTTGATGTCTTGGTACCTTTTATCCTCAAGTTGCTGCTTTGTAGGCTCTTTTCTCTCCATTTGTTTCTTGCCAACCTTTTTGTTTCTTTGGAATTTTGAATTTTTTGTGGCTTTTCTTTTAACAGGCTCACTAATGTTCAAAAATTTGTATAAAAATTGGCCAGAATCATCAGCGTAGTAGTCTGCAGTTTTCTTGCCATTTTTCTTCAAGCACTCTCTACACAAAACCTCAGAGTTGTTAGGTTTGGCAGACACGTTCAAGTTATCTTCGCCACCACATTTGCAACACTGGATACTGCTGAAGTCCGTGTACGATTTCCAATACTGAAATAATTGCCCGTTTTGCGCAACATCATAATATGCAACATTTTCAACAGTGCTAATGTCTGCCGCGTGGTTACTTTTTTGCAAACAATTTTTACATAAACATTGCAGATCATAACCCCCCAATCTCACCAACTGCAGCATGTGGACATTATCATTGTCACAGTCTTCACACTGAATTATCTCATCGTTGCCCATGTACAAAATACATTTGTGTCTTGTTTCAACAACATGTTTTCTCATGTCCCGCCCAAGTAAAGTTTCTTTACATGTCTGACACTTAAAGAGATCGATGGAGGCTGACGAATTTTGTTTGGTTGCCATGCTTTCTTTAGTTGCGTTTTCTTGGATTGCTTGTTGTTATTTGGCATACTACTCGCCCCAAAAGTAAGAGCAGTCAAATTATTCAGTGGTTTGAAGACGTGAAAAATATTAGCGCCTTTGAGTAAAAAACGATGAGCAAAACTATTCGGATGTTGGCAACACAAGCCGTTCGGATAAAAAGGCGAAGATTTGGACTGGCACCTTAGAATTTTATCTCGGCACCAGTTACAGAGTCCGAATTTCAACAACACATGGTGCTCAATTTCCATATCGGAAATATGATCCTGCAATACAAATAAGAAATAGATAAAAAAAGAGCCATGAAGCGATGAGGTGAAGGAAGATTAAGATCATTGAAACATAGCTCTTACTAAACTCAAACGATTCCTCTAACTTCTTGGATTTTAAAAATAAATTAAATTTTTTTTTTTCTTTTAAGTGCTTGCTTGTTTACTTTTGCTGTACCACAACATAAAATGCTAAACCAAAAAAAAAACAAAAAATTAAAGTCTGCATTAAGCATTTTTTTAGAATATATCAAAACTATAAATGCGTTAAATAAACTACAATGTCTGTGGCAATTGTAACAAAAGCGGAAAATGACATTTCAAATGTGAGGACACTAAACCATCAATGCCAAACTCGGTATTATAGTCATCGCTAATTCATGAATAGTGAAAATGAAGTTTTGTAAAAGCAAGATCTTGTAGTGGTGCCTGAAGCGTTAAAGACATTTGTAAAACAAGGATTGAAGCAAAGCATTGTCCCTGTACAAACTCTTGACATACGTTTGTCACCTGAATGCTTGAACACTTTTCTGAAAATAAGTTTTCTATTTAACTAGTATTAGTAGAGCTTTGAAATTTTATTTTCATCAACTTCTTAAAGGTTGTATAGTGTAGTGGTTATCACTGTCGGTTTTGATCCGACCAACCCCAGTTCGAATCCGGGTACGACCTACTTTTTTTAAATTGAAAACGCGTAATATTTTTTTGTTTTTTTTTTTATAAAGAGCTCTCAAATGACCGGAACCGGAGAAGTGTTTTTTTTCATATTTAATTGGGTGTTGTTTCTAGGAAATGAAAAACACCGGTACCGCCATTTTCTCAAGATGACAAGATTAAGGGGCGTACACAATGAGATCTATAACAACTCAATATGGCATCTTCTTACCAACAATATTTAAAGTCCCTGATAATAATAAATAACCGTGTAAGAAAAAAAATATCATTTAGTTAGTATGGAAGTTGACACATTTGCTAACAAAGAACCACTAAGCACCAAAAAAAAAAAAGCAGAATGTCACAGTTCTCAAGCTCTGATTTTGATGGTCAGCAATACGATAACTTTAGACCGGTGTACGTTGAGAGTTTTTACAAGTATTTGCTCGACTACCATTTCAAAACATCACACGAGCAAGAAAGCGAGTCTATAGTGCTAGATGTGGGATGTGGTCCGGGAACCGCTGTGTTTCAAATGGAGCATTTTTTCCACAACCAGTTCAGCAAAATTATCGGAACAGATCCATCACCGCCAATGATTGACACGGCATCTGCTAAGCTAAAAGGCAAGGAAAATAATCGTAATCTTGACACCAAAACGGATATCACATTCAAAACAAGCTCTTGCATGGAATTGTCAGAAAAATTGGATGTGAAAGTTGATATGATCACGGTTGCAGAGGCTGCGCACTGGTTTTTGCCGTTCAAAGATTTCCTTAAAGAAGCCAAAAAAGTTTTGAAACCAAATGGAACGTTGGCCATATGGGGTTATATTGACCCTTGTTTTGTCGAATACCCTGGATTAGACGATTTTTTGCTGTCTCTAGACTACGGAAAAGACTATTTTGGGGAGTACTGGGAGCAGCCAGGTAGATCGATTTTGAGGAATTTGTTGAGTGACCAAAAGATTGAGACTTCTGACGGATTCCACGATATTGAAGTTAGAAAATTTACTGCAGCTGATTACCGGTTGAAACAAAACTTGGATTTCCCGTTGATCATTAAGAAAAAAATCACTATTGCCCAGTTCAAGGGGTACGTGGGCACATGGAGTGCCGTAAACAAACGGAATAGCGTTTTGCACGATTCGAAAGAAGTGATTGACAGGTTTTTCGCAGAGCTATTTCGCAAAGCTCCTGATCTTGGATGGAACACGGAAGTCACCGTTCTTTGGAAAGCCGTTTACAAGTTGGCGAGAAGTAGTGTGTAATTGTTTGTATGTAAAGTCAGCTGGGGTTTGATGTGTCTTTGCAAAACATGTTGATCTACATCGTTGGCAATACCACGTGATATATATTTGCTTAGTTTGGGGGCAAAACTTTAACTTTTCACATTGGCTTATGTAATTCACACATTATTCGGGTGTACTTGCTGTAAGGCTCATCGTTTTTTTTTTTATTTTATTTTTTTATTTTTTTTTTATTTTTTTTTTTTTTCTTCTTCTTCTTTTCTCCTATCCCATCATTATCCCGCTTAGCAAATCACCGGGAAGAAACTAGTAACCTTTTTTAATGATCTTATCGATTTCTCATCAGGTGGCATCGTGCTTGCCATTAGAAAACAAAACCCACCATCAATAAACTATCATAAAAGGTACATCAGGCCATATAAGCTCCAAGAACTTTGCAGTTATGCCATACGTGAACATTTCGTCCCAAGATCAATTTACCACCTTAACAACCACTGAAGCCGGTGACAAACTAATCGCACTATACTTTTTTGCTTCATGGGCGGAACCTTGTAAAATTATCAATGAGGTGTTCAAAGTTGCTAGTGAAGAGCCAGAAAACAAGGACATTTTATTTCTGAGCATAAACGCCGATGATTTCAGCGACATTGCAGAACTATTTGAAGTGTCTTCTGTTCCTTCCTTTGTTTTTATTCAAAACGCCACCATTCTAAAAGAGCTTTCCTCCTCCGATCCAAAAGAGTTTGTCAAAGTTTTGAAAGCGTTGAACCAAAAATCCACAGCTACTGCAAACAGTTCTTCGACTTCAGCTGCTCAAGAAGGGTCTGAAACGGCTAAGAAATTAAAAGAAGATGTTCATGAAGAAAACCATGAAGATGATGATGAAGAAGAAGAAGAAGAAGAGGAAACGGAAGAACAATTGAACGAAAGATTGAAACAGTTAACAAACGCTGTCCCAGTTATGTTGTTTATGAAAGGTACACCATCGGAACCAAAATGTGGGTTTAGCAGACAAATGGTTGGAATTTTAAGAGAGTACCAGGTTAGATTTGGGTTTTTTGACATTTTGAAAGATGATGCTGTGAGACAAGGCTTGAAAAAATTTAGTGACTGGCCAACTTTCCCGCAATTGTATATGAACGGTGAACTACAAGGTGGGTTGGATATCATTAAGGAATCTTTGGAAGAAGACCCAGAATTCTTCCAGCATGCTTTAGAAGCTTGAAGTAGTTTTTACTTGCAAAAAAGAAAGAAAAAAAAAAGTCACAGATCACTGTATATTACAGAGGAAAACCCTGTAAAGTATTGTTCTCTTTGTTTTTGTTTTATGGTATTTGTGATAATACGCTGTTTACTCGGCACTGTATACTTCTAACATTATCGATGTCAAAATGCATTTCAGTTTTATTATTTATTCTATTTGACTTATTTATTTATTTATTTATAAGCATCTCTAAATCAGAGTCATCTAAATCAGAATCATTCGAATCAGAGTTACTTTGCACGGTTTCCTGTCTTTGAGAAGGTGCTTTTTGAGACTGATATTGAGATAATATTTGCAGCAAGGACTCATCGTCGTCTTCATCTTCTGCCAAAAAGTTTTCTTTAGGCAAAACATCTTGTTCATAATCACTGTCATCGTCGATTGAAAAATCCGAATCTTCGACTGCATCATTAAGCGGTTCCAAGTTGTTATGAGAACCCAATGCTTTAGCGTATTCTGCAGCTTTACTTTGATGAAAAACATCCTGCTTTTGTTCTGACACACTGGAGTCCGCTTGGATTCCTAAAATCTCTCCACCTAGTCGTTCCATATAATCCGTATTAGGATCAATAATTGCCAAAGCGGGTGGACAGGGAATTTGGATTTTGGAGACTTTATTAAAGGCTTCCAAGGTTTTTTTTTTGAATTCGAGCTTTTTTTTGATTAATGGAGAGTAGAAACCATAGTGTTGATCAATATTTGTTTTTGAATAGGCTTCTTGATATTTCAGCAGCGACAACCGTGCAAAATCATCCCTTGCATCACTATAATCTCGAAGCTTTTTACGTTGCTTGAATACTCTTGGAAATTTCATTACACTTTCGTTTGTTGTACTTCGTGCTTCCTTGTTTGCACCTAATGCATATCTCGTGGCTCTCAAATAGTACTCTGTGTTTTCTTTCAGTTCAGAAATCAAATCACTCACGCTCAGTGCTTCTAAAATGTCGGTTGCACTAGCCAAATTTACTCTTTTGTTGAGGTGAAAGTTTTCAAAAACACCTAGCTTCATGACCGGATCGTGAACCATCAAATACTTGTCTTGTATGCTCTGCACAACGTCCTCATTGTCCGATGATTCTTTTGAACCATAAACAATTTTTCCTATTGCGTGAAAATAAGACAAGGGGTCTTGCTTCAAAGCAACGTCATGTCCCGGTGCGCTCGAGCCAGCTTCAGACCAGAGCTGAAAACTTGCAATAGCTGATCGCACATCACCACCTCCAGTGCTAATCCGATCAATAATATCCGTTGTTGACTTGCCCCATTTGCAGTTTCTCACCAAAGTCTGCTTTTCGTAATGAGCGATTCCCTTTAAAGTTTTTTTGACAAGAGTTTTGTTCACTGGGTTGAACTTTATTCTCTTTACTTTGGGATGCTCCAAAATATCATTGCCAAAAACAGTTTCTGCAATAAACTTATGATCTATAGAGAAATTGGTTGCAAAATTTTTCTCTTCCTCCAAAAACTTTGGTATTTCACATTCCGTCAAAGAAATGACCAAAGGTGGCAATGTTTTGGTGCTATTGTTAAGCCATTTTTTCAAAGACAACTGAAACCTGCTTCTTATTCCATCGTAAAAAACATTAGGTAAATCCTCAACAAACACAATTTTTAGATTCGGGCCATTCAAGTACGTCGCATTGTCTAAAAAGTGGTCAAATGAATTTGAAGGAGAAATTGTGCTATCTGTGCTGTTGTATTCTGTAAAGTACTCGCTTCTGTTTTCTAAAGTGTCCTTATCTTTTGCGATTGATCGCTGCGTAAGCGATAGTCTACGTGGTCTATACTGTGGAATCAACTCCGAAGCTAAAAGCTTGGCAACGGTCGACTTGGAGCAGCCACTAGGTCCCGTGAGTAAAAGTATTTTGCAGCTGGGGTGGAATTGCAACATAGCACGTAAGGTTGTTTCAACATCTGCCAGTTTTTTTTTGTGAATCGCTACATCGTTTAGCGTGGTGGGGGTATACTTGACATACCAGCTGGGATCGTCGTCGTGATTTGCTTTGTCATTTGGCAAAGCCATTAGTGTCATTATCAGATAGAGTCGTTTTAGTTAATAGTCTTGAAAAGATGCTAGATTATTTCAGTAAACATTTGTTCTTTCAAAACCTTTAGAAACTCTTTCATGCAAAAGAACACATCAATATAGTGGAGCGCAGCTCAAAACTAGGAAATTGTGATTACTGTGGCGGGCAAAAAAAAAAAAAAAAAAAAAATTAAAAAAAAAAATACTGAAATGAAAAGCAAACGCGCATTTACAAATGCTCAAACAGCAAAAGCATGGCTCAATAAGCACCAAATATTCATTAAAGCAACTGATACAAGGCATATAGAACAAAGCAAACACGGATAAAGAGCAGAACGGGCATGTCTGAACAACCAAATAATGTAACTGAAGGCGACAAGTCTCGTATCAAGGAACTTTATAGAGGAGACACCATGACCAAAAGCATAAGCAAAGTTGATAGGAAGCTTTTGGATGCCAAACATACTGAAAATGAGGATGAATTGGAAAAACTCAAACCCAAATCTTTGAACGGAGAAGTAACAATGCGTTCAATGGGCTCAGCACTGCAGCAAGACGCATCGATGAAAAGAACTGCGTATGCAACATACTCTTCCTCTTTGAGAAGCACAACTGAACATAGACGGCAAAGCAAGTCGAATGCCCATCGCAAAGAAGAAAAAAAAGAAAAAGAAGAAGAAGAAGAAGAAGTGTTTTTGTCTTACTATCCCAGCAATAACAATAGCCAAGAAGTTTATGACCAAATCATGCATTGGGTTTTAGTGCATCTTTTCGATAATGATGCTACACATACCGCGGTGCTCACAACAGTAGACTACTTGTTGAAAGAACTTTTAGGCGAGCAAAAAGCAGACGAAGAGTTTGAGCAAAGAACTGCTGCTAAAAAGGCAAGAATCGAAGCTGAACTTGGTGTGCGCTTTAAAAATGACACCTTTCATCAATTGTTAGATATGGTGAAACAGATAACTGACTATGGCAAAAAGCATGATCGAGGCACCGAGATTGCTGCAATTGTTGATTTTTCAGATTATGACAAGGAAGAAGAAGATGAAGAGGGCGACGAAGTTGTACATTTGGATGACAAACAACTTGGTCGAACTTACACAGAGGGGAAAGAAGATGCGAACAATAATGAAATAGAATTTGATTTTGACGAGGAAAGCGAGGAAGAACTCATTCCGACCGCTGAATTGCAAGAAAAACAAAGAAACGCAACTGTTGAAACAGCAAACGTTGAGTATTTTGAAGCTTTGGGATCTTTTCACGACATGAGTAAACCACACATTGAACGTTTTTTACTGGCAAATCTAAACCGTGTAGACGTGGCAGAGCTCACGGACAAAACTATAACCATAATTGCACAGAGCTCAAACGAACAGGAAACCGAAAAAAGATTGACTGAAATCTACGCTTTTGACGAAATACCTATTGTTCAAACGTTGCTTCAGTATAGATTGAATATCAAATGGGGTTTGAAATATGCTGAGGCAAAAGAAAAAGAAGTTGTTTTAACAGAGATGCATCAACTTGGTTTGGACCATTTGCTGACACAACATTCTAAAAAACGTGCCAACGAAAATCTTGACGGTGACGAGGGACCCTTGTCAAAGAAATTGAGACATGGAATTCCAACATCCAAATTGAGAATCATTGATTTGGGGTCTTTCAAAGTGGAGCCGGTCAAAACTATTAACACGAAGGTTCAACTTCCAAAAAATTCTTACAAGAAAATCAAAGATCATTACGAGGAAATTCATATTCCAGCCCCCGATCCCTTAAACGACAGCTATCCCCTTGTTCAAATTGATGAACTACCCAAGTGGGCACTAAGAGCTTTTCCGCAATCTGAAACTAGAACTTTGAACAGAATTCAGTCAGAGGTTTTTCCAGCCGCGTTTCACAATGATTTCAACATTTTACTATGTGCTCCCACGGGGGCAGGTAAAACAAATGTGGCAATGCTAACAATATTGAGAGCACTTGCCCATTTTGTTGATGAAGAAACGGGAAACGTTGATCTTTCAAAAGTCAAAATTGTGTATATAGCACCGTTGAAAGCGTTAGTGCAAGAGCAAGTTAGAGAATTTGGAAGAAGGTTAGATTACTTGGGAGTAAAAGTTGTGGAACTAACTGGTGACTCTAATATGACTAGAGCGGAGATAAAAAGTGCCCATATTTTGGTTTCTACCCCTGAGAAATGGGATGTCATAACAAGGAAGAGCTCTAATTTCAAGCTTACCAGTACTGTTCGTTTGATTATTATCGATGAAGTTCATTTGTTGCATGATGAGAGAGGACCGGTTATTGAAAGTATAGTAAGCAGAGCCGCTCACTTCAAAACTAGGCTAGTCGCTTTATCCGCTACTTTGCCCAATTATACCGACGTTGCTCATTTTTTGAATGTTGAAAAAGGGAAGGGGATGTTTTTTTTTGATTCAACGTTTAGGCCTTGTCCCTTGGCGCAACAATTTGTGGGCGTTTCTCAAACTAGCCCGCTTAAAAAATTACAAGCTATGAATCAAGCATGTTATGACAAGGTCATAGAGTCTGTGCTTGACGGCAAGCATCAGGTCATTGTTTTTGTACACTCAAGAAAAGATACAGCAAAAACGGCAAACTGGATTGTGGAAAAGTTGAAAGAAGAAGAGAAAGAGTTGAGTTTTTTGTTAGACCAACATGAAGCCTCTTCGGCAGTTCTTGAAAAAGAGTCAGAAACCGTACATGACAAAGATTTGAAGCACCTTATTACGCACGGCATAGGAATTCATCACGCAGGATTGCACAGAAACGATAGATCATTGGCTGAAGATCTGTTTGCCGATGGTCTTTTGAAAGTTCTTGTTTCAACGGCTACGCTAGCATGGGGTGTGAATTTACCGGCACATACTGTTATTATCAAAGGCACTGATGTGTACTCGCCGCAACTAAATCAATGGGTTCAACTTTCACCACAAGACATATTGCAAATGCTAGGTAGAGCTGGTAGACCAAGATATGACACCCATGGTGAAGGGATTGTAATAACTAACAAGGAAGACGTACAGTACTTTGTTGCGGTTTTGAATGAACAGCTTCCTATCGAATCTCAAATGATGGGAAAGCTTGTAGATGCTGTTAATGCAGAAATAGTAATTGGAAATATCAAAAACATACCTGATGCGATCTCTTGGCTACAAACAACTTATCTGTACTCAAGAATGCTTTCAGATCCACAGCTTTATGAAGTTTATACCGACAGAGCTACTGCAGAGGAAAACTTGAGCGCTTACTGTGAAGATTTGTGTCACTCAGCGTTTACATACCTACAAGAACAAGAGCTTGCCGTTTACAAAGCAGTGGAGGGCACTATTCATGCAACCATTTTGGGAAGAATTTCATCTTTTTATTATTTGCGTCATGATTCCGTGGCTAACTACAATACGTCTTTGGAAAAGACGTTTTCCTTGGTTGAGCTGTTTAGCGTCTTTGGACAATCCGCAGAGTTCCAATACATGGCTGTGCGGGAAGAAGAAAAGTATGAGTTGAAAAAACTCATGGACAACACTCCAATTCCTGTGAAAGACTCTCTTGACGAGCCCTCCACGAAAATCAATGTTCTTTTACAAAGCTACATATCCAGATTGAAACTTGACGGTTTTGCTTTAAATGCAGATATGGTTTATATCAATCAAAATGCTGGGAGGTTATTGAAAGCTCTTTTTGAAATTGCATTGCAAAAAAAGTGGTCAAGAATATCCAAACTCTTGTTGACCACAAGCTTGTATGTTTCCAGAAGAATGTGGCTCAACAATTCTCCTCTTCGGCAGTTTTTCACGTGCCCTGCAGAAGCCATTACGAGGATGGAAGCTTCTCCGTTGCCCTTTAAAGCATACCTGGACCTGAAAACAGCTAATGAGGTAGGCCAAGCATTGAGGCTTGAAAAGTATGGAAAAACAGTTTATGATTTATTGAAAAGATTTCCAAAATTAAAGGTGTCTTGCTCGGTGCAGCCAATAACGCGCAGCATCCTAAAATTTGATATTGAGCTTCTTCCCGACTGGACTTGGGATTCCAAGTATAATGGTTCAGTTGAGAAATTTTGGGTTTTTCTGGAAGATGTGAATGGTGATAACATTTTATACCAGGACATACTCAACGTGTCCGAGAGTTCGCTAGGCGTCGAAAGTGCGATAACTTTTACCATTCAATTACCAAATGATTTACAGGAACGGTTGCCTCCAAACTACTATATCAGTGTTATTTCTGACACGTGGTTGCAATGTGAGTATAAAATACCAGTCATTTTCAAAGATATTATCTTGCCCAAAAAATTTCCATCTTTTACAACTTTATCGAACGAAACTTTGTATGGCACAGAGAATTTGAACAATGGAGAATTTGAAAAAATGTTTGATTTCAGGAATTTCAACAGGATGCAGAGCCAAGTGTTTGAAACTTTGTATAATTCAAACGAAAATGTTTTGCTTTGCTCTTCCAAGGGAACTGGGAAAACATCAATGGCGTTTGTTGCATTTTTGAACCATTTGCGGCAAAACAAAGGACGTGCAGTTTACATTTGTCCAGACCAGCTGAAAATTAATCATTTACTTGGGTTATGGAAAACGAGATTGTCTTCTCTCCAAGATGAAAGAAAAATGTCGCAATTTGGTAGTGACGCAAAACTCAATATAGAAATATTTTCGAAAAATCACCTTGTACTGGCCACTCCTTTTCAATTTGAGTCGTTCACAAGAAGATGGAAGTACCGCAAAAATCTCCAGAAACTGGATTTGATCATATTCGATGATGCACACGAAGTGAGCAATCCGATTTTTGGGAGCATATATGAAAGCTTGATATCAAGAATGGTGTTAATGCACACACAGTTGGAAACTAATCTAAGGATTGTCTCTTTGAGTAATACTTTGTCAAATGCGAGAGATTTTGGGGAGTGGATGGGGATTCCAAAGACCAATATCTATAATTTCTCGCCTACAGAAAAGGAAGGTGAGCTTATTGTTCATTTGAAAACCCATGACTCTGAGACAATTCACATAGAGCACGATCTCATGTGTGAAGAAATCAGCAGCTTGGTTCGTGCTCATGTTACACCGTTAGTGTTTGTTGCCAACAGAAAAGATGCAATTGAAATGTCAAAAACTCTTTTTTTGTCACTAAAGAAAAATGATGTGGCTAGTTGCATGACCGAATTTTCTGAGCAAAGTTTGGATGACATCACCGACTCTTTGTTAAAGAGATCGCTAAGAAGCAGCATTGGCATTCTGTACAAAGGTATGAATTCAAAAGATTTGAGTACAGTTTTGCAACTATCAGACAAGCTTCAGGTAATGATTGCAACCAAGGATGTTACAGCTCTAAACATTCATTCTTCTTTTGTTTTCATAAGAGGCACTTCTTATTTCCAAGCATCTGAGAACCGCTCCTTAGATTATTCCTTAAACTCTTTGTTGGAAATGGTTGGATGTTGCTCTTATAATGGAGCTGAAAATAATGTAGGGAACGTCACGATTTTAACAACTGAGAAAACGAAGCAATACTATTCGAAATTTTTAAGTGAAGGAGAACCACTTGAAAGTTTTTTCCCGTTTAATTTGGGTGAATTCCTTCTTAGCGAGTGCAGCAATGGAATAGTGACGAGTAAAAGTGACATAATGGAATGGATCACCTATTCGTATTTCTATAGAAGGATTCACGCTAACCCAAGTTATTATGGAGTGAAGGATACTAGTTCAATTGGGTTATCAGCTTATTTGACTGAGCTTTTTGAAGGTGTTTTGAAAGAGCTGGCAGAAGCTAGACTTTTGACAATTGAAGATAGCGAGCTAGGTACTTCTACAAGTGAAGGCCCCACAGAGAATGAGGAAAGTGATCCTGCATTAGTTCCATCTGCCGGTGCTGTGATCAGCTCTCACTATAGCTTGTCTCTGACGACAACGGAGTCGTTTATGAGTAATTTGCCAAAAATCAACAACATATCAAAATTTTTGGAGGTTTTGGCATTGTCTTCTGAATTTGATAGTTTGCTTACGAGAAGCGAGGACTCAAGTGCCTTGTACAACCTTTACACCAAACTACCAATAAAAATTACAGATTTTGATAGCTTCCATTTGTCCTCCCCTGGATTCAAGGTTTTTGTTTTGTTACAAGCTTATTTTTCAAGAGCACCAATCAATGCAGACTTTCAATCAGACTTAAAAGACATACTTGTGATTGCATTGAGGTTAGTAAATGCAATGGTTGACTTTTTGTCTTTATACGGTAAACTGTCGGCCCTTCTTTTGATGGAGTTCAGCCAAATGCTTGTTCAAGGATGCTGGCATAGCGACTCTCCTTTAGCTCAAATTCCCCACTTTTACGGTAATGCAACACTTTTGGAAAAATGTCAAGAAAAGCATGTTGACTCGGTTTATGGGATTATGGAGCTTGAAGACGAAGACAGGAATGAAATCATGGGTTTTTTGGACTCACCTTCGAAACTTGCTGCTGTTGCCGATTTTGTCAACAACTACCCCAACATGGAAATCGAATGCACAACAAACATACTAGATGGTGTTGGTAATGCTAATGAGTCCTACGCTGCTTCAATTACGCTCACCAGGGACGACGAGCCTGAGAGTTTAGAAGCTGTAAGCGAAAGATACCCCGACGTTAAGAGAGAAGAATGGTGGCTAGCTTTAGGGATTGCCGATAGCAAGACTTTGCTGGCTTTGAAAAAAGTGGTTATGGACAAAGAGTCAAAATCTTTTACTTTGCCTTTTTCATTGGAAAAGCCAGGAGCCTATACTTTGACGGCATGGGCTATTTGCGATTCGTACCTACACTCGGACAAAGAATTGTCGTTTGACATTGACATTGAATAAAAAACTTTATATAAATAGTTTGGTCAAGCAAGCGTATATATTATTATTTTCCCTCTAAAAATTCTGGTCAAGCATCTCAACATCTTCCTCTATAATAAATCCATCACCTTTTACAGTTTTTTTCTTTTGCGACTCCTGAAACTTTTGCAACTGCTCTAAGTTCCATATCGATATGCCTTCTTGATCTTTTGGATCTGAGGGCTGGGCCATTGTTTTCAAAAAATGCTTTGTGTTGTTGATGGCCATGTCGGTAGACAAGTTCAAATCCGCATCACTCAACCCTTGAGCGATCCACTTGGGTAGCTGCTTCTTTCTTTTTGAAAATCTTCTATCAGCTAAAACCATGACCCCATAATCGTCTTTCCCTCTCAAAACTCTTCCTAAACATTGGGCCGCATGTCTCATGGCATCAAAACTCAAAAAGTCGTTTTCTCTGATAAAGTATGTGTCTCTTAAAAACTCTAATCTCGCTTTCAAAATTCTAGACTCAGTGTATTGGAAAGGAATACCAATCATCAAGACTGTTCTCCCGTATTGATGATCAAAATCGATTCCTTCACTAACTTTTCCTCTTGCAACACTCAACAAAATTGCGCCTCTCCCATTGGAACAAGCTTTTCTGTACGTTTCCAACGCCAAAGCAGTTTCTTGAGCATCAGGAGTTTCCACTAAGATTAGTTTATATTTCCAAACTTCATCCAAAATACCCATAGTTTGCCACATAGAAATAATAGACTCCATGTATAAATATGAAGGGAAAAAAACAACCATCCCATCTGGAGTGATTTTGGAAAATTCAACTAGCATGGACCCATAATTTCTGACAACACTTGGATCGTTTCTAATTTCAAATCTTGAAGAAATAGCCACTTGATCAGACCCCTTTGTAATAATCAATGGCAAAAACGATTTTTTTGACAATGTCATCGCATATGATTTTTGTAGAACCGTTTCAAAGTTCAACATTTTAGGATACATGTCCAAAGGCGATATGGTACCACTGGTAATGATGACTGAGCTAAATTTGTCAAAGACTGGTTTGATAGCAATAGAAGCATCCAAACAAGTAAAGTGCAAAATCGGATTGGGCACGGCAGCTGCATTTTCTATTTCATAAGGTTCAATAATCAATTGAAAACCTTCTTCATACGTAGATACTAGAGTAGCAAATGTCACAACGTCTTTCAATGCGGTAAAGTCTTCAATTTCCTCAACTTCTAGTGTCCGCACTAAAAGAGACAATCTCTCAGAACAAAATTTCAAAGGTTTTTTTTCAATAAAGGTAAGCTGCTTGCAGTGCTGCAGAAACGAGATGGGTGTTTCCGAAATAACATGCAAAACTTTCATTCTGGTTTTTATGTATTCAATGAACCTTTTCAAAAAGGAAACAAAATGCTCAGCTTTTCTGATGTTTCCAGGCACAGCATCAGTCAAAACATCCTGCGGTAGCACTGGGTTGGACACTTCTGGCTCTTCTTCTCTGTTTAGAATATCTGAAGCCCGAAGCCCTCTCACCAAACTATCGTATTCGTCTTGAAGTCTTTGTGAGTCAACTTGTTTAACTCTTTCAATTTCTCGACTCAAAGTGTTGCACCCTTTGGTGGCCTTTTTTAGTACATCGTTTGTCAAGTCTAAAGAAAGAGACTCAATACAAACGTTATCAATGTTGTGCGCCTCATCAAAAATGACAATCGAGTCATTATTCATTTGTTCTGACACTCTTTCTGCAATTTTGGGATCCAAAATATAATGGTAAGAGTAAATGATTATATTGGCCAAGCCAATCATTCTTCTGACGGTGAAATATGGACAAATAGTTCTTTCTTCGCAAATCTCTATTAATTTTTCAAAAGAGTATACCCCGTTTGGCAAATATTCATCAACATTCATGTTGTACATATTGTCGTGAAAGTTGCACAACTCAATATCCAAATCAGGATTCTCTTCTTTTCTTTTTCTTGCCTGCCCATTGGTCATTCTTCTACATTTTTCATCAACCACAGTTCCCTTTCTTTCCTTTTTCACTTTTGGATGTAAACACAAGTTTTTTCTAGACGTCAAACCCAAGCCCAAAAAATTTTCTTCATAGCCCAACTCTTGTGTTCTGTACTTCATCAAATTGTTCATTTCAATCAAAGCTTTTTCAATTTCTGACATCGTACGAGAGCAATAAATGATTTTTCTGAACGACGTTTCCGTTTTGTAGTGCATTTGGTACGCAATCGTGATCGAAAGTAAAGAAACAGTTTTACCAGTCCCAGAAGGCATTTCCAAGATGGAGTTGCCACCAGCATCTAAAGTTTTTTTGATGTCACACATATACTCATACTGTTCGGGGTATATGTTGGGGTACGGAAACAAAACAGGTAACTCATCAATGAAAAACTTCATTCTAAAGTTACAGTTGGCTTTTTCTAGTGGTTTGCGGCTGGTTTCCGTTTTGTTACGTTCTCAACGTATATTGTAAATGTCTTAAGCAGCTCTTTTTGGAATTTGGCACGATCAAAATATGATTGTGTCAAATGCTTTTCCAAGAGCCCTGAAAATACACTTATTCGTTTGCAAAGTGCAAAAAAAAAAAACACTACTACCATAAGGCCGGGTCATTATTAAACAACTGAAATCTTATAATTTAGAGTTCCGATCTGGAATCTACCATTTCGACAATCCAGTTCCCAAAAAAAAAAGCTGTAGTCGTTATTTACAGTTGATTAAACATAGCTACCTATATTTTATTTTGAATGACATCCAGAAGTTTTGGGAAAACAATGTCCGATGTCTCACCGCTCACGGTTTTCAAAATCCCCAGGTCACGATAGTACTTTTTCAACGGACTAACCAAAGCGTTGTAGTCATTCAGTCTTTTTGTGACAATTTCCTCTGTATCATCTAATCTCTGAACTAATGCTTCCCCAGTAATGTCATCTTTGCCGGGAACTTTTGGTGGTTTGTACTGAAGGTTATACACTCGTCCGCTTGGCACATGAACTCTTCTGTTTGTAATTCTTTCCACAATGACACTTTGTGGAACATCTATTTCAACAACCAAATTAAAGACAGACTTTTCCCCAGCAGGCTTCAATGCAGCATCCAGGTCTTCAGCTTGACTTACTTTTCTCGGGAAACCATCGAGCAGCCAGTGCTGCACTTGTGGATTGATGATATTTTCCTTCAAATCATCCACAATCAGCTTTGTAATAACGGAGTCTGGCACCAGCGCACCCTTTGAAGTGTAGTTTAAAGCTTCCAAACCGATATGAGTTTTTTGGGCAATTTGTCTTCTCAGAAGGTCACCGCTGCTGATGCTCTGAATACCAGGGTAAACCTTCAATAACCTCGAAGTAACTGTGCCTTTGCCAGACCCAGGCGCCCCTAGCAATAGTAACCTCAATGGTTTCAACGCGGACATGCTTAAAGTTTGTGTTAGTTTTTTGTTTTTTGTTTTTTGTTTTTTGTTTTTTTGTTTTTTTTTTGCTTTTAGGTTGACCTCTGATTTGTTAATGGGGACAAAAAACTACAGATTGTTTTTGACTATGTTGTAAATCTCTAGAGCTAAATCCACTTTAGTTTCTCGAGGAGTGTACATTTCCAGCTCGGAGTGTAGCGTTGTATCCGAGGTCCAGTACCCTCGGATAAAGGTTTTTTACAAAAGTCTCGGGAAACACGAAAAGGTTTTTCTCGTGTGAGAGATTCATTTCAGGTACGCGTTACCCCGTGAAAAAAGAACAGAAAAGGGACACGCCAAAAAGCTGATTGATTAATAAACTGAAATGATTTTCTCAATTTCAGTAAACGGTCCTGTATTCAATGTGCAATTCAATAAATAAAATAATCTTAAAAGTTAGGTATTATTTCTTTTTTTTTAATTGGCACTTTAGGTTTGAAAGAAGCCAAGAAATACACAATCAATTTAGCATTAGCTTGCCATAAGAACTAGCACTAGGCAAACCATAATGTCCACACCTAAGAGACAAAAAATTCAGGCTACTCCAAGCAGCAGTCAAAAAAAAATGAAGCAGTCTAGCTTGCTCAGCTTTTTCAAAAAAAAGGAACCTACCACTAGCAAGCCAGAGGAAGTAAAAGTTAAAGAAGAAAGTAAACCACTCACTTTCTCTACAGATGGTAGTGCAAGCAAAGGTGCATTTGACCATGCTGCTCAATTGAAACAAAGCCAAAAAACAGAAGTCTCTCCGGATAGTTCCTTCTTGAACAATTCAAAGGATGCTAGCTCTCCAATAAAAGACTCTACCACAAGCAATACCACCATCGACTTGCCGGATATCCCCTTCAACGGAAAATCAACCGTTGATGGCCATGCTTCTGCGGTTTCAAGTCAGAAAAAAGCAAGTAAAATTAAAAAAGAAGAAGCAGGAGATGATGATGATGATGATGATGATGAGGAAGACGTGATAAATGCTTTTTCCAGTCAAAGAAAAAGAAAAAAACTGAATTATAATGAGTCAAGTGGAGAAGACGATGGGGATGATGATTTTGAAACTAGTTTTTCTGAGTCCACAAAACGCAAGAGATCAAAATTGGTTTTGACTCCTAAAAACGAATCTGATGAAGACGAATACGTGCCAGATGAGCAATCTGTTAAACAAGAGGACGCGGAAGAGCAAAACTACACGCGTACTATTGAGAAAAGCGATAGCAGTGGTGAAGACGATGACTTGGACATTTTGGCTTTGGAAAAGAAAGTAGCAACGAAAAAAATGCAGTCGGCATCTTCTTCTCTCATGAGCAGGTTAAAAAAGTCACCAGTTAAATCAAAGCCAAAAAGTAAATCAAAGTCTTCCAAGTCAAACAAAGAACCTAATCATGAAAGTTCAAGCTCTCCACAGGGAACTCAAGACTCGCGGTATAACTGGCTTACAAAGGGACCAAGAAAAGATGCTAACAAAAATCCACTTGATCATCCAGACTTTGATCCAAGAACTATATACATACCTCAATCCGCTTGGGACTCTTTTACTGAGTTTGAAAAACAGTACTGGAACATCAAAAAAAACTTGATGGATTGTATTGTTTTTTTCAAAAAGGGTAAATTTTATGAGCTTTACGAAAATGACGCACTATTGGCTAATCATATGTTTGACTTGAAACTAGCGGGAAACGGTGGCCGTGCTGGTATGCAATTGGCAGGTATTCCTGAAATGTCTTTTGATTACTGGACCAATCAGTTTCTTCAGAACGGATACAAAGTTGCCAAAGTCGATCAGGCTGAATCCTTGTTGGCAAAGGGAATGAGAGAAAAACAAGAAAAGACTCCCAAAACATCTGCCAAATCAATTGTGCAAAGAGAGTTGAAATACGTGCTGACTAGAGGTACTTTGACTGATGAAGCGATGTTGCAAAGTGATTTGCCTACATACTGTCTAAGTATCAAGCAGCAAGACAATTCGTTTGGTATTTCTTTTGTTGACACTTCCACGGGTGAATTGTATATCGTACAGGTTGATGAGACTGGCTCTAATGATTACTCCAAACTAGATACAATTTTATCCCAAGTCAGGGCACATGAAGTAGTGATGGAAAGAAACAACTTGTCTTCTGCGGTGTTGAAACTGGTTAAATACAACAGCGCTCCCGGATGCATTTACAATTATTTGAGAAAAGATGATGAATTCTATGATGTGGACAAGACCGTGCATGAGTTGAACACCAAATACACCAAAGTTCCTGAAATTATTGCCAAAGACTTTATCGAGGATTTCGAAAAACATGTTGCCCTTAATGCTTTTGGAGGGTTGTTGTCTTACCTGCAATTTTTGAAGCTGGACAAAAATATCATTGAAATGGATAAAGTCACCAATTATGATCAATTCATATGCAGCTCTACCTCGAACCAGAAATACATGGTTTTAGATGGTATAACATTACAAAATTTGGAGATTTTCGCAAACACATTTGATGGTTCTGACCAAGGTACGTTTTTCAAGCTAATCAATAGAGCAACTACCGGTATGGGCAAAAGAATGATTCGGAAATGGGTCATGTTGCCTTTATTCCAAAAGCCTGAGATTGAAGACAGATTGGACTCGGTTGATCAATTGATTGACGACTTTGAAATCAGAGAGCTTGTTGAAAACTATTTAGCTAAACTAAGTGATCTTGAGCGTTTGTGTGCAAGAGTTCATTCCAACAATTTAAAGTTTAAAGAATTCAATAACAAAGTTCTTCCTGGTTTCGAAAACATTCTGGAATTTATTCAAAAAATCAAAAAATTTGAATTGAAAGGGTCTATGAAAGAGTATGTTGCTAGAATACCGGAAATTTTACTAAATGAGAAGCTGAACGAGTGGGCCAATGCTTATGACAGAAACAATATTTTGGGAGACGAGCAGGAATACTCCATCAAGTTGTACCCCGGAGTTGACCAAGAGTACGACCAATCACTAAACAATATAAACGATTGTGCTGGAAAGCTAAGCAATGAATTGAATAGCTACAAAAGTTTGTTGAAAACTAGCAAATTGCAATTCAAAGATAGTGGGAAAGAGCTTTATACGATTGAAGTGCCAATTGAAGCTTGCAAAAGAGTCCCTGGTTCTTGGACACAACTTGGTGCTAACAAATCCTTCAAACGGTACTACTCCCCAAAGGTAGCTACACTGGCCCAAGAAATGGCCGAGTACAAGGAGGCACACAAGATTTTAGAGACTAATTTGACAGAGCGCTTGTATTCAAAATTTGCTGAAAACTTGAACGATGTCTGGGGGCCTACCGTGGAGTTGATTGCCTCTATTGACTGCTTATTGTCGTTGTGCAAAACATCAGAATCCATAGGTATTCCTAGTTGCAGACCACAATTTGTTGACAGTGACTATTCTTTTATGCAGTTCAAGTCACTAAGACACCCTTACTTTAACATGGGCTCTTCTTCTACCACGGAGTTTATTCCAAACGATGTTGAACTTGGCCTGGAGGACAATAACAAAATCACCTTGTTGACCGGTGCCAATGCTGCTGGGAAATCCACTGTTTTGAGAATGACATGCATTGCAGCAATCATGGCCCAAATAGGGTGTTATGTGCCATGCGAATACGCAAAGTTGACTCCAATCGACCGTATAATGACAAGGCTGGGGGCCAATGACAATATCATGCAAGGAAAGTCCACATTTTTGGTTGAATTATCTGAAACTAAAAAAATTTTGGATCTGGCAACTGACAAGTCATTGTTGGTGATTGACGAATTAGGTCGTGGAGGATCTTCAAGCGATGGTTTTGCTATTGCAGAATCTGTACTTTACCATTGCGCGACTCATGTTCAGAACTTAGGGTTTTTTGCTACCCACTACGGTGAAGGTCTTTACTTGAACTTTGCACAGCATCCGCAGATCAGACCTATGAAAATGGCGATTTTATGTGACGAAGAAAACAAAAACGTTACATTTTTGTACAAGTTAGTCGACGGCTTGAGTGAGGGTTCCTTTGGTATGCATGTGGCAAATATGTGTGGGATTCCAAAAGAAATTGTTGACAACGCAATAGTGGCTGCTGATGAACTAGAGCACACGTCCAAAGTTTTAAAAATGTTGAAAAATGGAAGAACTAAACAAGGCAGTGAAGGTACCAATGTTGACTCTTCAACCTTGGTTCCTCTAGGTGTGCAAACTGATTTCGTGAGGATTATTGAATATGGGATCAACAACCTGCATGGGTGTGGTGAAGGTGTAAAAGTTTACAATGAGCAAAACAAAAAATTGGCAGTCAAAAACATTTTTAAAATGATAGAAGGTTTGAGTAAATAAAACTAAATCGACAAATCTATATAATATAAAGAGGCTAAAAAAAAAACCCCCGAAAATATCAAGTAATGTACAGCAAAAAGCGCAATTACAAAAAGAACTACAAAATAATGATATTCACTGATCAAATAATCACTTTCTTACCGGCAGAATCGTCCTCCACAGACCCTGTGGTTGTTTCTGAAGAGTCGTTTTTCGTACAAGGAATTTTTTTGTTCAAATGCTGTAGCACATGGTCTCTTCTCTTGAACGGTTTGCCACATTTAGGACACGAGAAAGGTTTTGCTTCGCAGTGAACAGAGTTTTTGTGTCTTGTCAAGTGGTGGCCTGATGAAAAGGACTTGTCGCAAAGGAGACACACATACGATTTGACGCCATCTTCAGCAACAACAACTTCGTCATCTTGAACCTTCAAATTTGCATTGTTGAGTTCGTTCTCGTTTGTTGGAATGTCAACAGAATCGGCAAGTAGCGTACTTTGATACAGACTTCCAAAACTTCCAGTGAGAGCTCCGGCACTACTGAAAGAGTTGTTTTGATTAGGTTCCTGAGGAAGACCAGGCGAAGGGTGTTCAGAGATCATACTGCTATTGTTGCTGTTGTTTTTGGTGTTGTAACTGTTTTTATGATGTGGTTCCAGATTATAACGCTGTGCAGAAAGAAGTGCGTCGCTGTTTGGAATGACTGGCGAAATAGCAGACATAATTCCTTGGCTTGTTGATCTCAGATTCGAGTGCTCACTGGGCCCTACTTGCGACATAAAACTATCTGCTCCTTTGCTAGTAGCTGGCACACCGATTGGACCAATGTGTGGGGCGGTGTTTGGATTTTGCGAGACTGCAAAATTGGAATCTCTCACACTCTTGAGTTGGTTCTGATTCTGCGAGTCCAATCCCATCTGTTTTTGGATTTGAAGAAGCTGTTTTTTAGTTGGATTTTTCCGCGTATATTTTCTCTTTTTAACGTGACCATTTTCTTTGGTAGGTGTTTTTATCAAAGTGTCCGTTAATTTCGCCTTTATATCGTGCTCTTGGGGGCCTTTGGTGAAATTGTTGGTTGCCGCGGAACCTGTTGGACTTGCTGCTCGATAACCAGTTTGTCCATTTTTGTCAGCTATAATTTGAGACAAAGACGTTGTGATGGAAGGCTGGTGAGGGTTCATCAAATTCAACAAGTTTGTTGATCCTGGAGTGGTACTCCCATTAGGATTATTCAAGTGGAAACTTGATAACGGCGACCCATCTCTCGAAATATTTAGCATTACTCTATTTGGCGACCTACCTCTGACCAAGTATGGTGACTGCGGTGATTTTGGTCTTATTATCCCACCTGTCGCTGAAGAGGGAATGCTTGTTGAAGTTGCTGGATTGACCAAAGTTGTGTTTCCAAATCCTAAACTGTAACCCCTGTTGCTTTGCAAAGCGCTTCCAAAAAACCCAGGACCCGGACTCGTGTTTCCAAATGCGTTTGTTCCTAAATTGGAAGAGTACAGATTTATACTTGTGTTAGAGTTGCTTCTTGGCTGATGCTGCTGCTGTTGTTGTTGTTTTTGTTGTTGATCTGTTGGATTCGAAGACGAGGCTGCTTGAGCTGCTGCAGCTGCGGCAGCCTGAGTTGTTGCCGTTGTCAACAAAGAGTTATGCTGGTTGAGCAAACCCGTGTTTGCGTTAGGCCCAGCTTGTCCCACAATTGGAGTACCGCTGTTAGACAAACCTAAACTAGGCAATGAATTAATGCTAGAGTAGTTTGGTCTTGGAGATATCAGTGAAGGAGCACGATTCCCTGTGTTGCCGTTTTGCAGATGCAAGAGTTGGTTGATTGGATGGTTTGGGTGAACGTTGTGTTGGGACTGAGGTTGCGAAGGCTGGACAAAAGCACTGCCTGCTGCCGTGCCTGTTGAATTGTTGCTGCCAGCAGCAGTGTTGCCACCGCGTGCTGCTAGATCAGACTCAATAGTGGAACTGTTAAAGTAGTTGGTCAAGGGACTGTTTGCTGCTTTCGTGTTTGTTATGCTGGCCGTGTTGATGCTTGCAACATTGTTATTACCATTGGTGTTATTGTTGTCGCTCGAGTTGTTCACGTTGTTGCCCATCATAAAAGGTGTATTAAGGTTGTTCAAAGGCCCAGTATTATTGTTGAAATTGTTCATCGAAACTGCAGAAGAGTTATTTGTGTTGAGAGGCATAAAATTCAATCTTGGTGAGGAAATTCTCGAGTTGGCCATTGACGCTAGGCTTAGTGCCAACATATTGTCCTCATCGTCGTCTACATTAAAAAATGATGACCCGGTAGACATTGTATCTGCGTTGTTTGTGTTGTTTTCTTTGTTATTTATACCTACAATGCCATTTTGGAGCGCTACATTCTTGTTTGAAAGAATGTTTGCATTGTAATTAGCATTGCTTCCATTGGTTGCAGCTGTGCTTGTGTTTTTTGGGTTACTTTTCACACTGTTGTTGTCGGCATCAGCATTGGTTGATTTTTTTGAATTGATGTTATTGGAATCAGTTTTGAATATGAAATTATTGGATTGAGTTGTGGCACTTTTCGGTTGTTCCGAATTCAATCCATTGTTGGAATTCAAATTAAGTTTTGGAATGTTTGATGGTGTGTTGAATCTTGTAACCTGGTTTGAATCGTTTTTGAATAGGTTAAAAGTTGGCGAGGGCAGGCCTTCCAAAGAATTTATGAATTTGGTGTTTAAACTGGGGATCTGAGACGAGGCATTGGATTTTGAAGTTTCTCCATTGGCTGTTGGTTCAGTATTACCAAAAGAAGCCAAATTGGAGGTATTGGCTGTAGCGGCTGTTGTGGTTGGATTAGTGGCTGAAGGTATTTTGCTGAGTTGGAACGGAGTTGAGCCCATGGATAAAGGCGATGAGATATTCTTTGTGGTTAGCATGGAATTTGGTCCGTTTGTTTTTTTTTGAAAATCCAACAAGGGATCTGTTTCTGAAAAGATTCTAGTCAATAGCGGTGAGGACAATCTACTAATGACTGGCGCCGTGGTGAACGATCCTTGAGCATTCGGCAGAGTAGCAGTAGCAGCGGTGGCTGGAGATGTTGTGCCCAATCCACTCAAGTCGTTTTTATCCAAAGTAGTTTGTCGAGTAGTAGCAGATGGATCGTTTTCTTTGGATCTCGACTGCAAAGCTGGTAATTGCACCTTGGTGTTCGTGCCCCCGCTTTTCATAATATCATTTGCAGTGTGCAAAGAGGAAGGTGATTTGATATTTGTATTTTTGTCATTTACTTTTGTATTTTCGTCTTCTTCAGGAATATTAGTTGTTTTATTTGCTGGTGGTTCTTTGTTCTCTTTTTGGTATTCGTTTCGAAGTCTTTGTTCCTCTTGTTTAATCTCGGTAGAGGGTTGTATTTCAGAAGTTTTGTTTGATTGATTATTAGTGTCAAACAAGTTCCCCTTTGATCTCAGTTTTTTTCTTTGAGGCAGTTCTTCTCTTTTGGAAGCATCCAGCAACGTTTGTACAGCTTGTCTTTTCAATTTGTTTTCTTTGACAATATTTTTCAATTTTTGAACATTTACACTTACTGAATCATCAATGCATTTGCAATTTTCCGCTTTCAAACCTAAATTGATCCAATCTTCTATAGCAAAATTGACTGATTCTGCCAAATTATAGCCATAATTGAATCCACTATGATACCCGTAGGGATAAGTGATGATGAATTCGTTTGGATAGTGCACAATCTTGTTGACTTTCAACCCTTTTTCTTGTAAGAATTTCGGATTGCAATGGAATGTTTTGTGTCTTAAAAACTCTTTGCAATGTTCGTAATCGTTTGGGAACAACTCTTTCATCAAATTGTAGAAAGACTCAGCGTCTTGTTGTGGTATGGAATACCATTGTTTTGGTGCACCAAAATGTAAGTAATTGATCGAATGCAAATCTTGATCTTCCAAATGCCAACTAAAAGTGGCTTTCCACAATCCTGCATACAAGTAACTTTGTGTGACTCCTGGTATTTTTTCTTGCAATTCGTCTAAAAGATTGGGCAATTTAGAAACGTTCCACGTGTCCATTTTTGGATCAAATAACGAACCAAGAGAATCGGCTCCGTACATGGGCGTGCTCAACAAAATTGTTTTCCAGTAATACTCTTCAAGGGCCTTTAGTTTGTCCGGATTGTGAAATAAACTTTCCGTTTCTTTGTGTTGCCCTTTTTCATCCTCATTTTCTATTTTTACTGTTGCATCTGTGTTTTCTTTTTTAATGGACTCAGATTCTTGATTTGAAAGTTCTGTATCGTCACCCTTGCAATCATTTTCCACTTTGTCCTCGTCACATATGTAATCTTTATTATCAATAAACTGTTTAAAATCTTCTAATGTGAAATCAACAATTTTTTTGCTAGTGATTTTAGAGTTTCTTTTCCGTATTGGAGAAGTGGATCTTGATTTCCCCTTGGTGTTGGTATTATTGGTGTTTTGAGAAGTAGGTGTAGTTGCTCTTTTTAAACTATCACTTCGATTCGAACCCGTATTACTTTGACCCAATCTATCATTCACAATATTCGAAGGTAATGGATAATCATATGAAAGTTCTTTCCATTGGATGATATTGTATTTTTTATTTTTTTCTATATTTGTTATGAATATTCCACTTGGATGGCCAGATTGTTTATTTGAACTTATGTTTTGTTCAATAGGGTTTGAAATCTGTATTTTTGATAGCAGTTCCGGTGTGATTTTCTGCATCTCCACCCACTCCTGAGGCGGTATCACTTTTACTATTCCTGATTCCATTCCATAGTGATTGATGTCCTGTACGTATTGATGGAAATCTGAAAACTCTTGCATGTTGGGTTTAAACACCGGCACACCATCAACCACATAATCTGGCTTGGTTTTGTTGTTGCGTACCGGATACTTTTTGTTCAGGTGGTGGTGGTAACTCATTTTTTATTGTGTTATTGTGTTATTGTTTTATTGCTTTATTGTTTTATTATGATTAATATTATTAATATTATTAATATTATGACTAGCAACACTAAAACTTTTGGAAGTAGTTATATGATTCTGTTTTTGTTTTTTTTTTCCGCCAAATAGCTGTGATCGTTCCTTTTGTATTTTAAAAATCAAATATTTCTTTTCCTTTCTTTTTGTATATATCAGGCTTTATAGGCACAGATTGGTATCGGAAACGTCTTTATCTTTTCTAGGGGAAATGGTCAAGGTCTTTTATGTTACAACTGAAAAATGATACAAATTACCTGATCCTTATATGAGAGAATGTGAAATGATCCAATCACTTTTTACCAATATAATAATGAATATATTTTAAAGAAATAAACGTTAAAATATTAACGTTGTATCTAATAATCAAGAATTTTTAAGTATAGTTCAAGTATAGTTTAAGTAAGAAATTCAGGGAAAAAAAGAAGAAGAAAAAGTTATTGAAAACACATAAAAAAAGACGAAAAAACGAAAGAAAAAACCGAAATCAAAATTGTAAAAGGAAAGAAAGAAAATACAAAAAAAAAATAAAAAAAAAAAA